>Ga0172369_10000998_pt1 | contig 41809 bp, 45 predicted proteins | sample LakKiv25m_FD_114539 | JGI IMG/M metagenome (GOLD analysis project Ga0172369, IMG submission 114539) | Freshwater microbial communities from Kabuno Bay, South-Kivu, Congo - kab_022012_11.25m | ecosystem: Environmental > Aquatic > Freshwater > Lake | place: Democratic Republic of the Congo... | reverse complement strand
GAAAAATTGGTGGTAACTACCCCCGCTTTGGCATTTATTTTTAAACCAGTTATTTTATCAGCGCCTGAAAGATAAGTTTCTCCTAAAAGTATCGGTGCTTGACCTATTTGGCTTGAGCTTGGCAAAAATTCCAATTGGAAATAAACTTGCTTTTGGGAAGAACCAAATCCAGTGTTTGGTAACAGTGATCCTACATTCCAGACTACTTCATTAGTTACAGGATTAAACGACAAAATTTCACTCTGAGGACTTTTTTGATTGGTCCATTTAACATAAGGAGGCAAAGTGGCTCTGACCTCTACATTACTTACTTGGTTAAGTGAATTAGTAATACCCCAAACAATTGTATAAGTGGTGGGTAAATTAATTTTTGGAGGCACCATTCCAGAATTTTCAATATTACCAAGCGATCTTACTGTCTTTGAAGATAAAGTAATGTCTGTAGCTAAAATTATTTTTCTTGTTTCCATTATAGAGACTGGTTCAACTGAGCCAGATTCTAATATTCTTTCACCTTTAGCGATTATAGTAATTTCTATTTCTGGTTTTACTCCTTTAGGTATATTCGCATACAGAAGAGGCGTTAATCGAAAAGATAATTTTGCCTGGGAACCAGGTTCCATATCGGAAAATTCGAAAACTGATCTCCTATCCCAAAATATTGTATTATTAATAGACTGGAAAAAACCACCACTACCAGCAGAAACACTAGATTGATTAAAAGCTCCTCCCTTAAATGAAGCCTCGGCAGTAACATTAAATAACCTAGATGGTAAATTATTTCTGACAATAACTTCGGTATCTACGGGCCCCCCTTGGCTAACAAAATCTTTACTACTCCCCCCAACAGATATTTCTAACCCAATAAAAGATTTTTTTATCAAAATTGATTCTGCTAATTCAGAGAACGGTACAGAGATAATCCTTTCATCGTTTTCATTGGCCGTTCCAATATTTATCTTAAAAACTTTTTCCTCATTGTTTTGACCTATAATATTTCCTTTGATAGAAATGTTTTTCTTCTCGCCCGGTTCCAAACTTGAAAACTTCCAAACATTATTCTCATAAAAAGCATCGGGAGATGCGCTCTTAAAGACAAAGCCAAAAGGATATTCTACTTTGACTAAAAAGTTGTTTATCTTGTCTTTAGAATTAGAAGAGAGCTCCATATTAAAAGTGATATCCTGATTTGAATTAACTTCTTTAGGATATGTCGGGGTTATGATGACTGGAGCAGAACTGATTGATATTTCGTGAGTTTTCTCTTTATAAAAAAGAGCGCTTGAATTTTCTACTCTGTATTCTAAGGATATTTTTATTTCCTTGACGCTTTCTTTTTCACCAAAAAATACAACTTTAATATTTTGATTAAAATTTTCTCCTGATGCTATTTTGCCTAAATTGTATCTTTCATTACTAATCTCCTTAGAGAGGTCAGCTACAGATCTTGTCCCCTGAGGATATTCTATTAACATTGAAGCAGAATCAAGATCAATATTGTTGTTATTTATTACATTTATATCAAGAGAAACTTCTTGTCCTCCACCAACAGAAACAGGTCCAACTATTTTTATATCAACATTTCTTGAAGAGACTATATTAACTCCTCCCAAAAAAACAAAAGCCGCTATACCAGAAGCCAAAACAAAGAACAGAAGAGAGAAAATAAAAATTTTTTTCACAAAGGTGTGTTTGTTCCTGGCCATATTGGAAACATTAGCGACTAATTCATCAAATCTACTTGTCTTGGTGCTTTGCCAACTTTTTTCACCTTCCTCCCCCAGGTTTTCTATTGGTCCACTGTCTTCTGTTTGTTTAAAATCTGACCTGCCAGTATCAATAATATTTGGAGTATTTCTAGAATACAGCTTATTGGTAAGCTTATTTAACTTTTCCCTTTTTTCATCGCCATATTGCATTAACCCTCATTATACCATAATAATATTTAAGTCGCTTTCAGAGATTCGTTGATAAGCTCTATTATTTTCAGACGTCGTGGAGCAATAGTTTCTAGGTCTTCTTTTGCTATCTCGGTTGATGACATAGGAATCATAAATTCAGGATCGTGTCGCATAAAACCTAAGGAATGTAGGACGCGAAGCAGGGTTAGACATTCGGCTATAGCGACATCTTTTTCCTCAGCATTTTTTAAAAAAATGAAAAAATTGGAAATAATAGAAAAAATGGAACTATGAGCTTCCTCTTCTCCAACCAATTTTTTTATTAAATTAAGAATATTGTTAACAATTTTTAGTTTTGTTTGAGAATTTCTGAATTCTTCGAACAAATTCTTTTTGGCTCTAACACTGACCACTTTCCAACCGCTTTTGCCGTGCACCAAAGAGAATTCGCCATATGAAAAGTCTTGCGAGCCCCCTCGTAATTTAGAATATATATTTCTAGCGCCTTGGATCTTGGCCACAATCAAACCAAAGTTTTCAGTAAAAATATTTGACAACCTATTGCTATCCCCCTCGATTCGACTAGAGATAACAATACCTTTTGTATGATGCTTGTGATACATGATAGAAGCTTAAAACTTGGAGCTTAGAGCTTTTAGTATAGAAATTTTAAAAATTATGTTATCAATTTTTAATTCTTCTCCATCGTTTTCTGCAAAAATAATTTCACTGACATTGGTTGGTTTTTTAATTTCCTCTAAAACTGAATTCAAAAAAACTTTACCATTTTGATCAGTCTCAACCAAAAGTTTTACCGAATCAGTTGGTAATAAATTCTTATTTTTGCGCAATTCTTGAACAGCTCTTATAAAATCTCTGGCATTCCCTTCTCTTTTCAATTCTTCTGTCAGATTTGTATCAAGCAAAACTTCATTTTCAATACTATCGTCAAATAAAACTTCTTTTACATTTATTTCATCTTTTATTAAATCCAAATATTCTTCTTTTCCTCTAAGCTCCAAGCTCTTAACTCTAAGCTCTTTCAAAGGCTGTCTGACTTTTATATTGGCTGTCATTCTTTTTTCCAAAGCAAGAGAGACTGTCTTTCTCACTTCTTCCATATTTCTCAATATTTCTTCATCTACCTTCCCCCCTTTAGGCCAAGCACAAAGGTGGACACTATCTGGATCGGAGTCCCCTTTCAATTTCAAATACAAATGTTCCGCAAAAAATGGCATAAATGGTGCTATATATTTTGCTAATTCTGTAAGGACATAATTGGTTGTTGCGAGAGCATTGTTTTTATCTTTGCTATCTTCCGATTTAAATCGGTCTCGAGAACGACGAATATACCAAGTGGAAAGATCTCCAACAAAATCTCGCACAGCCCTAGCTGATTCAAAAACATTAAACTCATCTAAAGCCTTCTCGCCATTGCGTATAAGCAAATTGAGTTTATTTATTATCCATTGATCAAGTATATGAGAACTTTTATTGTCTATTTTTATATTTTTATCTTTATACAAATCATAAAAGGAAATTATGTTTACGAGAAGATTAAAAATCTTTTTTACCACCTCATCAACGGTTTTTTCATCAAAATTTTTAGAATCTCCCGGTTGATTGATTGTATACATCCACATTCTTAGTGCATCAACTCCGTATTTATCAATTACAACCCACGGATCAACCACATTGCCAATATGCTTTGACATTTTTACTCCTTTAGAATCCAATACATGGCCCAAACAAATAACATTTTTAAAAGCTTTTCCTTCGCCCATAAGAACTCCGATAGCATGGAGGGTATAAAACCACCCTCTTGTTTGATCAATTGCTTCAGATATAAAGTCGGCGGGATATTGTCTCTTATTTTCTGGATTTAGACCATCTTGAGCAAAAGGCATGCCACCCGAATCAAACCAAACATCCATTACTTCCTTGACTCTCGTAAGCTCATTTCCTTCTTCATCAACTAATTTGATAGTATCAATAAAAGGTTTGTGTAAATCAAGCTCATAATTTTCATTGTGAGGCAAAGGCACAAAAGTATATTCATAAAACTTTCCTATTTCAGGACTTATGGTATCTATCAATAATTTAGATTTTTTAATATCAGCCCCTTCTAACACAGCAGGCAAGACTTCGTGGAAAATACCATGAGTAACAACTAAAATATTTTTCTCTTTATGCTTAGAGTCAATGTCATATATAAAATCGCCCACCCTATTTTTTGAATCTTGATAACTTTCTCCATTTGGAAGTTTATCGGTAAAATTGTGCACGTTGGATTTATCATACTCAAGATATTCTTCATAAGGTCTAGAATCAAAATCCCCGAAATTAAACTCAACAATGCGATCATCAAATACTATTTTGTTTTCATCAAAGTCAATCTCTTTGGCAATTAATTTGGCCGTCTCTTTTGTCCTGATAAAAGGTGAGCAATAAATAGCATCAATTTTTTTGTTTTTTAATTTTCTACCAGCTTCTATCGCCTGCTCTTCCCCCTTCTTGGTCAAATGGTGAGGAAAATCACGATTGCTACTGCAAACATTTTTTACATTATGTTCCGCTTCCCCATGTCGCATCACAAAATATTTATTACCAGATTTTTTAGTGTATTTTTTTAATTCAGAAACAGAGCCAATAACTTTTACTTCATTAGTCTTTTCGTTTTGCCAAATAGGCAAAGGGGTTCCCCAGTAACGCTCCCTAGAGATTGCCCAATCCTTTATCTCTCGAAGCCATTCACCAAAGCGTCCCTCCTTGATATGCGCCGGTACCCAATTGATATTTTCGTTCTCTTTAACCAACTTTTCGCGCAAATTAGACATTTTTACATACCACGAATCTCTCGCATAATAAATTAAAGGAGTGTGACAGCGCCAACAAAAAGGATATGAGTGCTTATAAGGTTCACTGCTAAAAAAGAAACCGTTTTTCTTTAAGTCTTCAATAATTTCTATAGCTAAAGTTGGTCGGCCCTTTTCATCTTCTTCTTTAACAAATCGGCCAGACATAAAGCTCATATCGGATTTAAAAGTACCATCATCGTTTACCATATGCACTTTAGGTAGCCCTATTTCGTTCCCCAAAACAAAGTCGTCTTGCCCATACATAACAGCAGTATGCACCACGCCCGTACCATCTTCTGTTGTCACAAAATCAGCGTTATAAACTTTAAAAGCTTTGGGTAGTTTTGTTTTTTCTGATTCTGGGGCAAACTTTTCTATATAAGGGTATAAAGATTCATACTCTAAACCAACCAAATTTTTGCCTTTTATTTCTTCAATAATTTCATATTCTTCATTTATTATAGACAAGCGTGCCTTTGCTAAAATAAAAAACTCTTCTTTGATCTTTATTTTTACATAATCGATTTTTTCACCAACCGCCAAAGCCACGTTCCCAGGTAAAGTCCATGGAGTAGTAGTCCAGGCTAAAATATAAACATTTTTTTCACCAACTATTTTAAATTTTAAAGTAACAGATAAATCTTTAACATCTTCGTAGCCCTGAGCCAATTCATGAGAAGAAAGCCCTGTACCACACCTGGGACACCACGGCACTACCTTGTAATCTTTATATAAAAGTTTTTTCTCTTCTATATTTTTTAAAATATTCCAAACCGCTTCAATATAATAATTTTCATAAGTTACGTAAGGATTTTTCTGATCAACCCAAAAACCTATCCTATCGGTAAATTTTTCCCACAAATCAACATACTCCCAAACACTTTCTTTGCATTTTTTATTAAATTTTTCTATACCATATTCTTCTATCTCTTTTTTGGATTTTAAACCAAGCTGTTTTTCTACTTGAAGCTCGACCGGCAAACCATGAGTATCCCAGCCGCCTTTGCGACGAACATGAAAACCTCGCATAGTTTTGTAACGAGGGATAACATCTTTAAAAGCTCTTGCCTCTAAATGATGGATGCCCGGCTTTCCGTTTGCCGTCGGCGGTCCTTCATAAAAGACAAATTCTCCATTTGGAGCTGGTTTTTCAAGAGATTTTTGGAAAATTTTATTTTCTTGCCAAAATTTTAGGATTTCTTCTTCCCTTTCAGCAATCTTGCTTTTAGTATTTATATCTTCGGCCATACCAAAAATATACCATAATTATTGGGCTCTTTCTAATCTCCTCCCAACCTCCTCTTTACCTTAAAGAGGAGGTGACTGCTGTCCGGACTCTCCTTTAATGTAAAGGAGAGTCGACACGAAGTGCGGAGAGGATTAGAGAAAAGCCCTCTGGTAGAGGAGATTCTACTGTTATGTGAGTATGATTTGGCAATTCAAATTTTATAGAAAAAGCATGCAAAGCCAGTCGATCAAAACCTATATTATCTTCTTTATTTCGCGAAGTAGGTCCATAAAGCTTGTCCCCCGCCACCGGATGACTAATTGATTTCAAATGCACTCTTATTTGATGTGTCCTGCCAGTTTTTGGTTTAACTTCCAAATAAGCAACCCTCTCTCCGTCAATTTCTCCCTGTGCTAAAACTTTGTAATGTGTTTCGGCTTCTCTCATCTCTCCTTTTGCCCCATATTCAGCAGACCATTTTCTGAAGTCACTACTACTGCGGCCAATTGGTTTATCTATCACTCCTTCTTTTTTATCTGACAAAAAATTACCCCAAACAATAGCATTATAAATCTTCTCTACTTTTCTATTTTGAAATTGTTCTTTTAAAAATTGATGAGCTTCTTTTGTTTTGCCCACCAAAATAACCCCACTTGTATCTTTATCTAAACGATGGACAATACCTGGCCTTTTTATTATTTGCCCATTTTGTAAAGTTTGATGTTCACCCACATCTGAAAGGCCAGGATAATTTTTATTTATCCAATCAACCAATGTTTCTTCTTTATTTCTGCCATCAGAGTGTACCAAAATCCCAGATGGCTTCTCTAGTGCTAAAACATATTCATCTTCATATAAAACTTTAATTTCCATGCCTTAACTATGCCATAAATTAAATTTTATGGTATATTATCAAAGTTACAAATTTACAGGGGCGATTAGCTCAGTTGGTAGAGCAACCCGTTTACACCGGGAAGGTCAGAGGTTCGAGTCCTCTATCGCCCACCCTGCTCCTGTAGTTCAATGGATAGAACAAAGCTCTTCTAAGGCTTTGATGGGGGTTCGATTCCCTCCAGGAGCACCACTTCGCTAAAGCTTCGCGGTGCAAGCACAAATTTATAATGATGGGTCGGAGGGTAAAGAGACTTCTTTGTTTATAAAGTCATTTCTCTTTTCTATAACACTTTTTAGTCCTTTGATATTTATTAAACTTTCAAAATTTTCAGTAACATCTGTTTTTTTGTAATCCTCTATATATTGAGAATAGAAAAATTTAAGACCAACTATAATCATAATCAAGATAATAGTAAAAATTACACCCAAACTTAGATACCAATAAAAATCAATATAAAAAATTGGTGGCCGCAATGATTTCAGGGGCGGTAAATTGTTTTTTTTAAATTTTAAAAAATTTAGTATCATTTTTCTCTAAAAATTACAAAATTTATAGAACCAACCCAATTACCAGGATTCTTTGCATCTAAATTAACATCATCAATCAAAACCCCAAAATCCATTCTCTCAAGTCGATTCAGCAAAGACATAATATTTGTCCATGTTCCTTCAACATTCATTTTTATACTAACATTCTCTTTAAACGAGCTCTCCTCATCAGGTTTAACATCAATGTTTACGATATCAAAACTTACAGAATGGGTTTTGGCTGCTTTTTCTATTTGTTCTATAAAGTTTGCCTCATCATCTTTTTGAATGAAAAAATTTCTTAACAGCTCGATTGACTCTTTGTTGTTTTCAGCAACAGATTTTATAGCTATAAATTTTTGTTCTTTAAAAGATTCCGACTCAGTATTAGAATAAAGATTTTCTACTTTTTTCACTTCACGAATCACAATAAAAAGGCTAAAAAAATAGAGGATTATACTAAATAAAGTAAGAGCTATAATAGATTTTATAATTTTGTTGTTTGGGATCCAGTTATTCATTTTAGTTTTCAATAAAAATATTCATAGAAAAAGGAAGATTTTTTTCTTTAGTCAAACTAGAAACAGGAACATCAACGTAAGAAAAAGACTCAGAATTTTTGAGAGAAGAACCAAATGTAACTAAAGAATTTCGATCAGAGGCAACGCCGCTTATTAAAACTAATACGCCTTTTTTATCCTTATAATTTTTATCTCTAGCAAAAGAAACTGAATTTATAGTTATCTTTTCTGAGACAGAATTAAATATTTTATAAAAAACATCGCCGGCAGGCATACTTGACGCCACTCCTTGCATAAATTTTAATTTAAAATCTACCTCGTTTGGCAAATTTAGAATTTCTTTATTTAAATCCTCATCTTCAATTTTTGTTAAATTACCAGCTATCTCAGTTTTAGAAAAATTCCCCAAGGTCAAAAAATATGATGGCAATAGCATCGCAGTACCAATAAAAAATACTGCCATCAAAAGAAGAGACACCACAACCAAAAGACGCAATTTTAATCCTTTTTTTATAACTTCTTTTTCTGTAATTGGTAATAAATTCATTCTGTTAAAATTTAACTTTTAAAGTATATCAGCTAAAGTAGCCCCTATTGGTCCAGCAAGATTTAAGGATTCTTCGTAAGGAATACCGGGCAGATGTTTGTCTATTTCAAATATATTGGTCCAAACATTTGATAATTTTACGTCTTTTGTGTGAATTACATTATTAGATTCAGTGATTGCTTCAACTATTTTTTTAGCATATTCAAACTCGCCACATACAAAAACTGATTTAATTGGCTCTTCTCGACTAGTATCATATCGCAAACAATATTCTAGAAACTTTTCATATTCATCCAAAAATTGTTTTTTATAATCATCATCCAAAACAGTCCTTAGGGTAGAAAAATAGACCAGATTATTTTTAACCAAATAAATGCCGACCCTGTTTTTTCTTGCGTGAACAATGCTCATTGTTCCGGACATTTTGTTAGACACTAAAGCGTTAGTAATAGCCTGAGACTCGTGAATGCACCCTACCGGCTCCAAACCACTTTGGTAAAATGCTTCTATAAATTTTTCTATTTCTTTTTTAGGACTTGCCGCAACTACCACCGAAACATCATACCCAGAACTAGTTTGCACAATTTTAGTTGGCACAAAATCAAAGACGACATCATCTAAAGGCAGAGGCACATTTTCTTCCATAATAAAGGCAACACTTTCGGTCATATCAGCCCCAGAAGCCACTAAAATAGAGGCAGAAAACACGTAAGCCAGTTCATCCGGTACAGTAAAAAATACAAACGAATAATCTAGACTTTCTTTAATTAAAGATAGTTTTTTTGTTACTTCTTTCATATCTGCAATCCTACCGGCGACAATTGCCCCTTTTTCAATTGGGACAATGACGCTTTTCAAAGGAGGATTTTTTAATGTTTTATCAAACCAAATTGTTTTTATGTTTATATCAGAAAATGAAATCCCTATATGAATAGGTTTTAAAAATTTTTCCCTAGGAAAGTATTTGGAGAAAAAATCAAACTTCATAACAAAAATTATACCATATACAAAACAATGACTAATTCTCTAATTGTTAATATGAGTATCTAAATATGATTGCAAAATAATGGCCGCGGCTGAAGCATCATTCATTTCATTTTTACCAAGTCCCCTTTCGGCCTGCTGACTAGTCATAAATTCTGGTTGAAAATAGATATTTAATTTTATTTTATCTTCAAGAGTTTCCTTGAATTTTTCTATTTCGCTCATTATTTTATTAGGACTCCCTGCAAAATTTTTTGATTCGCCTATTACTATGTCAGTTATATTTTCTTTTTTTATTATTTCTTCTATTTTTCCCAAAAGCTTTTCATCATTTAAAATAACAACAAAAGGAAAGGCCATCTTGCCCAAATCATCAGATGTAGCGAGCCCCACTCTTTTACTCCCAAAATCAATCCCTAGGTATTTTTTCATTGGCGGAGGCGGTGAGATTCGAACTCACGACGCCTTGCGGCGTATCCGTTTTCAAGACGGACGCACTAGACCAACTATGCGACGCCTCCGTGGATATGATATTACAACATAAGCAACTTATAGACAACAAAATAAAAAATATTATACTTTTAATATGATAAACATTGAAGATTTTGCAAAAGTAGAAATAAAAGCGGGAAAAATAATTTTAGCCGAACCTGTTAGTGGTTCAGAAAAATTATTAAAATTGTTGGTAGATTTTGGAGAAGAAAATAAAAGGCAAGTACTTTCGGGTATTGCCAAATTTATAAAACCAGAAGATTTGGTTGGTATCACTTGCGCCTTTGTAACCAATCTTGAACCACGAGAAATAATGGGCCTAAAAAGTGAAGCTATGATAATGGCTATCTCTGGAGAGAATTATTTCTCTCTACTTAAAGTTTCAGAAAATATCCCCCCCGGAAGTGTTGTAAGATAGATTGCTGTGATAAAATAATAATAATGAAAGATGAAATTATTTTGGAATGGCACTCACCTGAGCACCATTTTGATAAAAAAAATAATGACTGGTATTGGATACTAGGTGTTGTAGTTTTGGGCTCTTCTGTTTTAGCTTTTTATTTTGACGACTTTCTTTTTGGAGTTTTCATAATTATTGCCGGGCTTACAGTTGGGATGCTTTCGTATAGAGAGACAAAAATTGTTCCAATTAAGGTGACTGCGCGAGGCCTTACCTTTAATAAATATCTATATCCTTGGATGTCTTACCGTTCTTTTTGGATTGAAGATGAGCATACCCACGGGGCCCGCATTCTCCTTCACCCAACAAACTCTTACCTACCGCTTGTAATCATCCCTATAAATGAAGAGATTGATTTGAATGATGTGCGTGATGTTTTACTCGAATTTTTAGAGGAAGAATTTCTACAAGAATCTCTTGTTCACAAATGGTTTGATAAACTCTTGGCTCGAGGATAAAAGTGGCGAGAAAGCCACTTTTTTGTTATTGTCATCTTGTTATTAGATGCCCCCGTAGTTTAATGGATAAAATAACGGCTTGCGGAGCTGTTGATCGAGGTTCGATTCCTCGCGGGGGCACATCAGTGTACATAATGCATGTTTTTCCATGTTCCGTTTGGCGCGATATATAACGAGATAGGTTCTAACGCTCTTTTTTGAATGTGCTAAAATTATTTCATGGAAAATGAAAGTAAAGAATACGACGTTTGGAACGAATTAAAAAAGAAGACTCAGTTTGAATTTGAAACACCAACATTTTTTCCTCAAGAAAAAGAGGTTTGGATGTCAGCTTTGGGTAAAAATATCGGGCATGAGCAGAACGGAAGCGGAGATAATTTTTCAAGACCGGTTTTGGTGATAAAGAAATTCAATAATCACATGTTCTGGTGCGTTCCTCTTTCAACCAAGCAAAAACTTTTTGATTTCTACTTTAATTTTACAGATCCAAATAACGAAAAAGTCTCAGTAATTTTAGCCCAACTTAAATTGGTCAGCATAAAAAGATTGAAAAGAAAACTTTATGATATAGATTCTGAGATCTTCGTAAAAATGAGGGAAAAGCTGAGAAATTTCATCAGATAGTCGAAACCCCGCTTTCGCGGGGCTTCTCGGAGCCTTTCGGCACTTTGTACTGCAAGTATACACAATCCAAAGTGAAAGTCAAATGAAAATGTGTGCAAAATTTAAAAAATATTTTTTAAGTTATATAAAACCACCACTAACCACCTAAAAATTCAGAAGTAATGATCGCAGAACCCACACAATGATACTAGCTACCCACCCCTTGCAGTGATTGCTCTGATTAAAACGATACCCAATCTCTTACATTTTCACTAAAATCTTCTAAATTGAATGAATTGCCGAAAGAAACCTAGATTAAACAAGATTTTCCCAAACAAAGTTAAATAAAGATCTCAGAGTTGTTGCCACTTCCGAAGATCTGATGAGAATTCCCACAGGTTCGCTATCTTTTCTGTATAAAGCAAAAGCCACATTATTGCCAAAAATATAGCAATCCAGTGGAATAGGAAACTTTTTATTGTCAACTGTTTTTATCTCTCTCAAAGCCCAAGATTCTGTTTTTAGTTTTATAAGATTAGATTCAGTTTTGCCGCTCACAATGATTTTTATTGGTATCTGCCTGTTTACTCTTTGTGGTATGTAATAATTTTTAGAGTGAAATTCAATTTCCGAGCTTATATTTTCCAAGCTGACAAATTCTAAAATCGGTTTCTTTTCTTTCAGAGTTTCCATGTATAATTTTTCAATACCTTTAACACCTTCATAAAAAACGATTTTTGGTTTGATTAACGCCGTGTTAAGAAGCAAACGAAATTCAGGGATCTTTTCCTCAAAATTTTTCAATTCGGCCTGTTTTTTGTTGAGGTATGATTGCGGATCTTCCGCCATCAAATATCTTCTTTTACCCATTATAGTCTCGGTGATAAGCCCCATATCTTTTAGGGTAGGCAATATTTTATAAACTGTAGGCCTTTTAACATTAGCTTTTTTGGCCAAATTTGCCGGCAAGCTTTTACCCAGTTGTAAAGCTGCCAAATATACACTTGCCTGAGCCTTTGATAATCCTATATTTTCCAACATATTTTCGTATTCCATATAAGTGTTATTATTTGTGACACTTTATATGTAGCATTATTTACTTATAAAATCAAGTTTTGTAAGCTTTTTGCGGACGAAGTGTCCTTTGAAAGGAGATTTCATGACATCACATTTTTTTGTTGGAAAGGATGACGTATCCTTTCTAGAATTAACCTCGGAAAATATAATTGAAGCAAAAACCCTTGTTGTGCTTAAGGATATTATTTTTGGGCTCCCTCAAGAATCAAGATTAAAAGTGTTAATGATTCACAAAAACGGGATAGATCCAAAAGATCCGATTAGAAGTTTGTGCATAACTTGGACAAACATCAGTTGAAAGGAAAAGTATGACACTCATTGTTAATTTCGAATGGATTGAAATTAGTCCCAGATATCCCGACCTTGGTTGTATGAACCTAAGAGGATATTACCGTGCCTCCGTAAGTGTGGAGGAAGTTGGGATATTGTTGGCTGTAGAAGACTCTCCTCTAATCTGGAAAGATTATGAGGAAAAAATTTATCATCGCGCTCGCCAGCAGAATTTCCTTAGCGATGAAATACCAGACATAAAAAGCCAAACGAAGCAAGACGTCGTCTCAAAAGCTTTAGCAAGAGCCGTTGAAGCCCTCGATAAACTAGGTGTCACGAAAATATGGCATTACAAAATAATCGATCGTAGCCACAACGATAGGTTTAGCAACATTTGGTTTGCCGATAAGCCAGTAATATCAGAGGGTGACATCGGCGACAAAAAGGAGACGCGATGAATTCTAAATGGATCGTGCGAGCTTACAATGAAAATGCTGGCGGATTGAGATGGCAATACTCAACATTTCAGACTAAAGTATTCCATCCGTCCTGTCCAGATCTACTTCTCGGATTTGCTTGTGCCCATGAATCTTGTTTGAGAAGTGATGGGAACCGCGGGTATAGCGGAAAAGTTTATTCCGAAGAAGAATTCCTGAACCTTGTGCCAAAAATTAGAGATGAAACAATTGCTCGCGCACTGCAAAAAGCAAGAGAAAACTTGGCAAAACTAAAAAATGCTGAGGATTATGCTCAACATGAATCAACTCCTTAAACAAGACTAGAGCCGCTAATAAAATGGCGGCTCTTTTTAATCTAAAAATCTGCTCATTTTCCACTGAAAAGTATCCGCCACTCCATACAGCACATTTTTAGGCCTACTTTTTTATTACTTTCGTTAATGTGTGAATGTCGTTAATATCCCAGAGAGTGTAGTAGAGAAAACAAGTTCTATTGGAGTTAGTATTCTCCTTATTTTTAGAGTAATCTTTAATCTGAAAGGACTTTAGAACTTGTCGGATATTGCCAAGTATTAACGATTCCAAAGGAAGAGCATACATCTGGCATTAGCAAAGAGGTTCTAACGTCATTCAATAAACGGCACATATAATGACCTCCTCCCCGCGCTCCGCTACGCTGCGCACGGGGTTTCCAACACGGCATGATGATTCTAAGTGAACAATCTGGCAGTTTTCGGCTGGTCTGTTTTGCCCTGCCATTCGATATAGCGTTTGACTTGAGTTTCGTTTAGTCCGATGGTAGAGGAGAAATACCCGAAGCGTCGGATATTTCTTAACTGTGGCGTAGAGTATTTTTCGGAGTTCAGTGAGTACATATGGTTTGAGTATCTTCCTTCGATACTTTGTGCCCCAGACTATATGGTATTGATGCTGGTATGTAGAGTGATTTAGGTGACGAATCCTCATGGGACTAGCTTAACACGTCTCAAGACTCCAGAGTGTCTTTTGTCCCCGCCCTCCTAAATTCGGGCAGGGACGAGCGTTCGGGGAAGCTCCGGGTGGGGTTTAGGAACTATTAAGCAAAAAACACCGAGAGGGTGGTTTTTGTTTAATTAAATTTTGATAGTGATTGTTTTGAGTAATCGAGATTTTTTGCGAGAAGCGTTGTTTTTCTTTATGATACCCCCCTTCTCAGCCTTATCAATAGCTTTTTGAAGTTTAGGAATAAGTTTTTTTGCTTCTTCTGTTTTTTTGGCTATAACCAATTTTTTGTATTCTTTTATAACACTCTGCATTTCATTCTTGCGGCGCAAATTAAAAACCTTCTTTCTTTTAGAAGATCTGAGAGCTTTTTTGGCTGAACTTGTTATTGGCATATTGTTAGTAGTTAGTAGCCAGCATCCAGTATCTAGGACGACAGCTCAAATACAATAACAGAAGCTTTGATTTATTGCAACAGGAAAAAAAATATGGTTCTGATATATTATATCTAGCTACTATCTACTAGCTACTAACTACTTTATATATGTTTGGACACATTACAGGCAAAATATTCGATTTGAAAGGCACAAAAGCTATAATTAAGGCCGGAGATATTGGCTTTATTATATATAGCACTCCTTCTTACCTATCCAAATTGAGAACAAATATGGAAGCCAGTTTTTGGACACACACCGCAGTCAGAGAGACTGCTATAGACCTTTATGGATTTGAAACTGAAGAGGAACTTAGGATTTTTGAACTTTTAATTACAGTATCTGGGGTGGGGCCAAAATCTGGCTTGGCGATCTTGAGTGTGGCTGGGGTAAAATCAATAGAGGAGGCTGTCGCCACAGGAGACACCGCTTCTCTCACTAAAATTTCTGGCGTCGGACGTAAAACTGCTGAAAAAATTGTTTTAGAATTGAATGGCAAACTCGTCTCAACAAGAAAAGGTGGGAGCAGAACGAGTGAAGATGTAGATGTTTTTGAAGCTCTCAAATCTTTGGGTTATAGAGAAAGAGATATTCAGGAAACACTCAAAAAATTACCTAAAGATTTGGAAGGCACTAACGAAAAAATAAAATATATTTTAAAAAATTTAGGAAAATGACACAACACAAATAAAATATGCTAAGTTTATTAAAAAAAATAATACCTAAGTCTGTATTTAAATTTTTTCAGCCTGCCTATCATTACATCCTCTCTCTTTTGGGAACAATAATATACGGATTTCCTTATAAAAAACTAATAATTATCGGCATAACAGGCACCAAAGGCAAAACTACAACCGCCGAGCTAGTAAATGCTATTTTGGAAGCGGCTGGCTATAAAACCGCTCTTCAAAGCACTTTGCGATTTAAAATCGGAGATAAAGAAAAAAGAAATTTATATAAAATGAGTATGCCGGGCCGATTTTTCATGCAAAAATTTTTAAGAGATGCTGTAAACGCAGGGTGTACTCACGCAGTACTCGAAATGACAAGTGAAGGCGCCAAGCAATTCAGACACAAGTTTATTTACCCAGATGCCCTCATTTTTACAAATTTGGCACCTGAGCATATTGAGTCACATGGTTCTTACGAAAATTATTTAAAAGCCAAACTTTCTATTGCTAAGGAGCTGGAGAGCCAGAAAAAAAGTTCTATGAAGAAAGTCTGGCCGAGCAAAGCGAGGAGACCCGAGGACTTTCTGAAGAGAAGCTTTTTTTCTGGCCCTGTGATCATAGCAAACACAGATGATAAAGAAGGAGAAAAATTTTTGGCATTAAATATAAAAAACAAAGTCCCCTACTCTCTCAATGATGCTATTGGTATAAAATCTAATGAAAAATGTTCTTCTTTCCAGGTTGGCAAAATGATAATCCACAGCAAATTGCCCGGTATTTTTAATGTTTCCAATATGCTTGGTGCTATTGCTTATGCAAAATTTGTTGGAATTAAAGAAGACGCAATAAAAAAAGGTTTAGAAAATATAAACTTTGTCAGAGGCCGAATGGAAAAAATAAATGAAGGACAAAATTTTGATGTAGTGGTTGATTACGCTCACACTCCCGACTCTTTAAGAGCCGTTTACGAAACTTATGCTCCTCGTTTGACTCAAACTACTCCCCGAGAAAACGCCTCGTCGCAAAAAGAAAATAAATATAAATTAATCTGTGTGCTAGGAAATACGGGAGGTGGTAGAGACACATGGAAAAGACCAGAGATGGGTAAAATCGCTGATGAATATTGCGACCAAATTATTTTGACCAACGAAGATCCTTACGATGAAGACCCGGTAAAAATTATTGAGGAAGTAAAAGCGGGCATAAAAAATAAATTACCAGAAATAATTATGGATAGAAGAGCCGCCATCAATAAAGCCATTCGAAAAGCGCACACCCTTCGACTCGCTTCGCTCGCTCAGGGTACCGGTAATAAGTCAGCTATCGCTGTACTTATTACCGGTAAAGGCACTGACCCATACATTATGGAAGCCAATAGCAAAAAAACTCCTTGGGACGACGCAACAGTTGCAAGAGAAGAACTAAAAAAATATGCCTGAATTACCTGAAGTACATACAATAGTCACTGATTTAAAAAGATTCATCCCAGGTTTAAAGATAAAAGATGTCTGGACTGATATTTTGGCGTTCAAAAAAATAAAGAAGGATGTTGTCAATGAAAAAATAATAAGTGTAGAGCGTAGAGGTAAAAATATTTTGATTGATATCACAGGAAACAAAACAATTTTAGTTCATCAAAAAATGACAGGCCACTTAATGTATGGCAAATGGAAAAAAGAAAAGAGCGGATGGAAAAGCATTTTATCGGGAGCTATGCATGATGACCCCGCAAATCGTTTTATTCATCTTATATTTTTTCTCTCAAACAATAACCAATTAGCTCTTTGCGACATGAGAAAATTTGCAAGTGTCACAGTGCTACCAAAAAAAATCTTAAAAGAGAAACTCAAAAAATTAGGGCCAGAACCTTTTGATAAAAATCTAAATTTAAAAAAATTCTCTGAAAATATAAAAAGAAAGAAAGGAAAAATAAAGATAGTTTTGATGGACCAAAGTGTTATAGCCGGGATTGGCAACATTTATGCAGATGAAATATTATGGTCAGCTGGCGTACACCCACTGACAACTACTTCCAAACTTAAAAATGATGACATCAAAAAAATTTACAAATCAATAAAACCGGTTTTAAACAGAGCCATAAAAGCTCGCGGAAGCTCATACATTGACTATCGAGATGCCGAGGGCAAAAAAGGAAGATACCAAGAAATGCAAAATGCTTACGGACTCAAAGGTAAAAAATGCAAAAAGAAAGGGTGTGATGGTATAATAGAAAAAATTGTAGTTGGAGGAAGGGGCACCCATTTTTGTCCAAAACATCAAATAAAATATGGATAAACAACCTATTATTATATTATTAGTAATACTAATGCTTTTTGGACTTATGTATAGTCCTCTCAAAAAAGCCAACCTGAGCAATAAAAATAGCGCAACAAACAATTCCTCTATTGGAGCGACTAAAGAAAACATCGGCTACTCAAACAATAAAGAAGTTGCTAAAGAAATTAAAAAAACTGAAGACGCAATAAAAAAATTAGAAAAAAATATAAACAAAGAGATAGAAGAAAGTAAAAGATCTCCTTATTATAACAAGGTTAATATGTCGAGCATTTCGGGAGTTAAAAGTAATGACCCAAACAAAGAATACACCTCCCTTTCCTTCCGGCTTGGAAAAAATGAGACTCTAAAAATAACCGGTTGGTATCTGAAAAGTGAGGTTACCGGATATTACGCCATTATAGGCGGAGCTTCCCTTTTACCATTTCCTTTTAGCAAAAACGACAGCAATTTAATTATTCAAAATGGAGATAGAGTAATTTTAACTAAAGGATTTTCTCCTATCGGGATATCTTTTCGCACCAACAAGTGCACTGGATATTTTGAAGAAAATCGCACTTTTACACCAAGCCTTTCTCTAAAATGTCCCCTACCGAAAGACGAGAAGCTACCAACATTCTCTAATGTTTTTGATAGAAATGATGAATGTATAAAAATAATAGAAAGAATCGGAAGGTGTACCACCAAGAGCAATGAGTTTATAAGAGATTTACCTGACACCGTCCCCCAATCCTGTAAAACTTATATCACTACCCAAATAAACTACAACACCTGTGTCGCTTTGCATTTTGGTGACACTGATTTCCCCGGTAACGAATACCGAGTATATTTAAACAAATTTGGTCCCCTTTGGCGTACCACTCACGACACCATAAACCTCCATGATGAAAATGGCTTAATTGTCGACACTGTCTCATATTAAAGAATACAAAACCACACCAGCGCAGACGGATACATTGAGAGATTCTTTCCTGCCGAGCATTGGGAGTTCGGCCACGATATCACAAAGTTTTAAATCTTCTTTTGAAAGCCCTCCTACTTCGTTACCAAACACTATTGCTAGATGCTGGCTACTAGCTACTTGTTGCTTAATTTTTCTATAATCAATAGCCGCTTTGTCTTGTTCTATTCCTATAATTTTAAATTCTTCCTTCTTCAATTTTTCAATTATTAAATTGATGCTTTCAACTTTCTCCCATTTTATATTTTTCTCCGCACCAAGTGATGCTTTGGTGAGCCCCCTGTTTTCCCTTCCAAACCTATCGACGGGTGCAGGAGTATAACCGCAGAGAATTATTTTAGAAACACCTGTTGCATCAGATGTTCTGAATATAGAACCAACATTTTCATTACTTCTTATGTTATTCAAAATCAATATTATTTTTCTTGTATTCATTTTAAATTTAGTATACAATTTTCGTAGCTTTTCGCATTATTTCGCATAATTTTAGTATTTTATGTTAAATCCATTTCCAGACCTACTTACATATGGCTTGCTTGCCCCCTTTATTCTTAGAATGGTAGCAGGGCTTATTTTTATAAACTTGGGCGTTTTGGTTTTTAAAAATGAAAAAAATAGGTGGCTTGATTCTCTTTCTGTTTTAAAAATCCCCAATCCTAAGATTGCTTTAAAAATGATAGGTGCCATAGAAATAGCCGGCGGAATTATGCTTATTTTAGGATTTTATACTCAAGTTGCCGCTCTTGTTTTAGCCCTTCTTGTTTTCGCTGAAGCTCTCGTTGAATACAAAGATCCACTTATTTTAAAAAGAAATTTTGTTTTTTACACAATGCTACTTACTATCACCCTCTCTCTCCTTCTCTCCGGTGCTGGCGCTTTCGCCATCGATTTGCCTTTGTAAATTCTTGTGGTCAGGGATATTTTGCTCGTCGTCACTTGCAAAATTTCCCGACCCGGCCTCGCTTGTTTTTGTTACTGCAAAAACATAGCTGCGGCTCGCACCTGTACGAAAAAATCCCAAGCAATTGGGATTTTTTGTCAGGTGCTGTATTTTAAAGATAGTTCGAACGCATTTTTCCGAAAAAATCCCCCCGCGAAAATTCGGAAAGGCGGCGGAGCCGCACCGCTGACAATTTCAAGTTTTTCTTTGGCGGCATTCAATTATGAATTTAATCTATCAAAAAATTAGAGAAAAAGAAAGGGCGGCCTCGGTTGTTGCCGTGGTCGCCCTTGGTTGCGATTTGTCGCGCGAGAGTTCAGCGGTACTGATTGATCATGTCGCGAAGTTTCTCTGTCTCGCGGCGAGCCGCTTCCGCGAAGTCCGCGCCTTTCGAGGCGAAGATGATGCCGCGCGAGGAGTTGATAATCATACCCCAGCCACGGCTGTCCTTGCCTGCCGTTACAGTCTTCTCTACGTCGCCGCCTTGTGCACCGATGCCCGGTATGAGAATCGGCATATCGCCAACGACCTCGCGGACTTCGCGAAGCTGTTCGGGATATGTTGCACCCACGACGAGCGCACAGTTGCCGTTCTTGTTCCACTCACGCGAGACACGATGAGCGACGTACTTGTAGAGCGGCATGTATCCGCCCGGCACAACGTCGCCCGAGATGTCCCAATCCTGGAATTCTCCAGCACCAGGATTGGACGTCTTGCAAAGTACGATAACACCCTTGTCGGCTCGCGCGAGGAACGGCTGAAGCGCTTCGGCTCCGAGATACGGATGAACCGTGATTGCGTCCGCGCGCAAGAAATCGAACGCCGCTTCCACATAGCCAGCGTTGGTGTTGCCGATGTCGGCGCGCTTGGCATCGAGAATCACTGGAACATCCGGCGCGATGGCGTGAATGTCCGCGATGGTGCGATGCAGAGCCGAGATGCCTTCCGCGCCGTATGCCTCGTAAAACGCGGCGTTCGGCTTGTAGGCACACACGAAATCCTTGGTCGCTTCCACGATTGCGCGGTTGAAGGCAACGATAGTGTTGCCCTCGTGGACTTCACACTCGTTGCCGCCTACGCGCGCGGACTCGGGAATCTTGCCGAACTCGCTGTCGAGCCCGACACAGACGAAGTTGCCTTTGGCCCACTGGGCCTCCAGCATTTGCCTGAAGTTTCGGTCGCTCATGCTTGCTGTCCTCCTGTTCTGTTTAGTTGGGAATATACGATTTAAGCCAGACAATCGGGCTTAATACCAAAGTCACATTACAAGAAATGTCAAATAAAATCAAGTTAAAACAAAAAAGAAACTCATTTCAAGTTTCTATTACAAAATCACATGACTAAAAAATTTTCTTCCCCCAAAATGCGAAATCGTGAATTCGTTTTTACCCCCAAAATTGAATACAAATTAGTCGCTGAGCGAAGCGAGGCGAGGCGAACCAAAACTGCTTGATTTTTCCTTTCTGGTGCGCCCAGTAGGAATCGAACCTACGACCATTTGCTTAAAAGGCAACTGCTCTACCGACTGAGCTATGGGCGCGCTAAACACAAGAGAATATAACATATAATTCCAAAAAATAAAACGCGCACAAACAAAAATATCGCGTCTGTTGGATGCATTTGCATAATGGCGCGATATTTTGTATTAAGTTGTGTTGTTTTTTATTCCATGTTGCCCTATCAGGGCGGGGCCATAGAAAGGCGTACACTTGGACAAAAATTGGTATTCCCCATTTTCTTTAAATTATTGCTTCTACACCCTGTATGACCTAAAGTGTCATAACAAAGTTACGATGTAACATTTTTACTAATAAAATGGTCTAATAGATATATGGGTGATGAAGAAATTTTAAAACTTTCATACAGAAACCCTTCGAAATTTGGCGCCCTCTTTGACAGACACCACAAGCGTTTCTTGAGAATTGCCAATCAAAATTTGCGCTCAAAAGAAGACGCTGAAGATGTGGTTCAAGAGACTTTTGTAAAGATTTATAAACATGGTAAAAAATTTTCTGAAAGTGGCGGAAAATTTGTTGCCTGGTCAAATACCATTTTAAAAAATTGTATGGCCGACCAAATAAATAAGTATAAAAATATACCTGTTTCTTTTACCGAGGAGATGGAGGCAATGACTCCAAGTTTAGATCAGGAAGAAATTTTGAAAGAACAGAACAAAAGTTATGTACAATTTGTTTTAAATAAAATAGGTGGAGCCACAGCTGAGATAATAAATTTGCGATATGTTCTGGGAAAATCTTTTAAGGAAATTGCTAAAACACTAAATATAAAAAGTAGCGCCGCCAGAGTAAGAGTCCATCGATCTAAAAAAGCATTCATGCAAATTTATAACCAATATAATAATTATGAATAACAGTCTTAAAAAAAGAATAATGGCTCGCATTTATGTGCAATATTTTAAAAATATTCTAATAGATTACCCAGATTATTTTATGTTTGGAATTTTTATAATTTTCTCTTTTGTTTCCATCTCTCTGTATGATGTTTTTGTAAACACTATGAGCATTATAAAGACTGACTTCCCTTCTATTTTTAGCTTTTTTTATTATGCAATTTTAAACACAAGCTGGATTATACAAGCACTCATAATTGGTTTTTTAGTGAGAACCGCTTATATTGGTATTAAAACAGCAAACAAAAGTTTGCGTAGCACTAACTGGATTATGGCCAAACTTAGATACTAAGCAACAATTTTTCTAAAGCAATATCCAACACGTTTCCAAACTCCATTCGTGAGCAATGATATATTTCTACCAATTTCGTGTAAAAATTTTTTAAATCTTCTATTTTCCAATTTTTTAAATCTTTTTTTGATTTAGAAAACGGATAATCTTTTATGCCCAAATCTTCTTTTGTGGCTCCTTGGTTTATAGCTACCATATCTCTGACCTTGTTTATTATTTTATGAATCAAATCTTCTGCCTCAATACCATCTAATCTCAATTTGGTATATTCTATCCAAGCCTTTTTAACATTTTTCTCCCCCGCCGCGTCTTGCAGAGCAAAAGGACTATAGGCATACTGAGAAATGCCATTTTTTTCATTTTGGATTTCAGTTTCATCCTGAAATATTTCTTTATATTGTTTAAATAAACTGTCTTGCATTTCTAAATTTTCAATTTTTAATTTTTAATTGGAAACATCTCCCCCCAATTAGAGCCAACAGAAGAATTTACAACTATTGGCACCCCAAAAATTTTATCGAGTGGAATAATTTCTTGCATTATATTTTTTATTTTTGGTGTTAATTTTTCAATCAAATCATCTTTTATTTCATATATGAGTTCATCATGGATTTGAAGAATCAAATGAACCTTTTCTTCCAATTTATTTTCTTTTATAAAATCATCAACATTTTTCATGGCAATTTTAATAATATCGGCTGAAGTGCCCTGAATGGGTGCATTGATCGCCATTCTTTCGGCGGACGCCTTTACAAAAGGGAGTTTTGATTTTAACCCTTCAAAATATCTTCTCCGACCAAAAAACGTTTTGGTATAGCCAAATTTCTCTGCTTCTTCTTTTGTTTTATCTAAAAATTTTGCTAATCCATTAAATTTTTCAAAGTAAGTATTGTAAAATTCTTGTGCGGTTTTTCTGTCTGACCCCAAGTTTTGAGTCAAAGCGTTTACTCCCATACCATATAAAATACCAAAATTAATCACCTTGGCCTGCCTTCTCATATCCTTAGTTACTTCAGATTCAGAAACTCCAAAAACTTCAGAAGCAACGGCGCTGTGAATATCTTTGCCGCTTTTAAATATTTCTATAAGTTTTGAATCTTGTGAAAGAAAAGCAGCGATCCTCAACTCGATTTGAGAATAATCAAAAGCCACTAATTTAAAACCATGGCCCGCCAAAAATCCCTCTCTTATAACTTTTCCATTTTCTGAACCAACAGGGATATTTTGCAAATTTGGATTATTTGAGGCCATACGCCCAGTAGTGGTGCCTGTTTGAATAAATTTGGCATGCAATCTCCCCTCTTTATCAACCATTTTAGGAATCGGTTCAATATAAGTTGAAACTAGTTTTGAAAGTTCTCTGTACTCAAGGATTAAAAGGATGATCGGATGCAAATCTTTCATTTTTTGCAATTCAGACTCCTTAGTCGATTTTGCTCCAGTTGAGGTTTTTTTCTGATACTTAACACTTAACCCTAGTTTATTAAAAATAATTTCTCCTAACTGTTTTGGAGAAGAGACATTAAACTCCGTTCCCGCCTCCTGCCATATCTTTTTTTCTATTTCTCTAAGTTGTTTTGAATAATTATCGTTTAATTTATTCAAGAAATCTGAATCAATGAGTACCCCTCTTTTTTCCATTTTTTTAATTATTGGTAGAAGCGGTTTTTCTATTTTTTCAAAGACAAATTCTTCTTCCCTCTTCTTTAATTCAGTAAAGATAATTTCTCTGGATTTTTCCAAAGAATCAGTCCCCGTAAAATTTAAAATATCCTCCAAATCGGGGTTGGTAATATTTGAATCAACCAACCAAAGAGCGATTTTTGTTTCTTCTAGGTCAGCAGGAAAGTTCTCTGGAGAAAAGTCTGGCCGAGCGGAAGCGAGGGGATCCGAGGACTTTTCGGAAGAGAATCTTTCCTGCTGACCTGCTAAAACACTTCGCAATCTCGCGCCCATTGTTCTAAACTCAAGCATCCCGAATAAACTTTCAGCTTTTTTAATATCTAAACCATCTTTCCATTTTTCATTTGGCAAAACAAAATCAATAGGCGCATCTCTACGAATAGTGGCCAACATTTTACTAAACTTTGCCTCTTCTTCCCCCTCTTCAAGCAATTTCAATACCCCCGGTCTTATTTTTTCTTTAAGCTCTGAGCTTTTAGCTCTAAGCTTTTTATATATATTTTCAATAGTCCCAAAATTTTTAATTAAATCTGTCGCACTTTTTTCTCCTATCCCCGCAATTCCAATTATGTTATCAGAAGGGTCGCCCCTTAAACCTTTATAATCAACTAAAAGTTTTGGTTCAAACCCATATCTCTCCTTAACCGCTTTTTCATCATATAAAATAGTATCTTTAATTCCTTTTTTTAGAGTATATACTTTTACATAATCATCATCTACAAGTTGCATCGTATCCATATCACCTGAAGCAATAACTATTTCTACATCTTTCCCCTTCATTTTCTCAACTATAGTACCAAGCATATCATCAGCTTCAAAACCTTCTTTGGAATAAATAGGAATGTTTAGAGCATCACAAATCTGTTTTGATTTTTCTAACTGCAAAGCTAAGCTATCATCTGTTTTGGCTCTACCCGCTTTATAACCTTCATAAACCTCGTGTCTATAAGTTGGTTTAGGCAAATCATAACAGGCCACAATGTAGTCCGGCTTTAGATCAGTTGCGATTTTCAAAACCATCAAAACTAACCCATACAAGGCCCCCGTTGGCTCACCTTGACTTGTAGCAAAATCAGGAAGAGCATGATATGCCCTATGAATAATGGCGTGAGCGTCAAGCAATACTAATTTTTCTTTGGTTTTCTTCATCGTAATGTTCGAATTTTATCACAATATGAGGGGGCATAATACCAGCGATTTTCTCTGGCCATTCTATGCAAATGAGATTTTTGGGGTTAGTAATTATTTCTTGCCAACCGAGATTTAACATTTCAATTTCATTTTCTATTCTGTATGCATCTATGTGAAAAAGATTTTTGAAATTTCTCCCCTCTCCTTCGCAAAGAGAGGGGCTGGGGGTGAGGTCGTATTTTCTCATAATAACAAATGTTGGACTTTGAATTGTTTCCTCAACTCCAAAACTTAGAGCCAAATATTTCATAAAAGTAGTTTTACCACTTCCCAACTCTCCGTAGAGTCCAACAATAGTCGATCCTTTACTATTGTCTTTAGGAGAAGACTGGATTATTTCAGCAAAGTTGGAGGCAATTTGAGCAGTTTCTTCTACATTTTTAGATATAAATTCCATAAATTGATTCTAGCATAAAGAAAAGAGAAAATGCCCGACAGCTTGGGAGCCGTCGAGCATTTGATTGTGGAGGTGTGTACCTCCTTTACCGGTTAGGAACCGGTCTTGGCGGAGCCGCTGGTCGCGGAGCCGGCGCAGGGCGAGGCGGGGCTGCCGGGCGAACAACAACCGTCCGCCTCGGGTAATAGGTACGGTAACCATAACCGTATCCACTATACCCATAGTAGGGGCTCATCACCACGGGCCGAGACGCTTTTGTGGCGTCGGCCGCTTCGTTGGCAATGCGCGTTGACTCTTTGGCGAGCACCTTCCGGTACTCGCGACAGTCTTTGCTGGCCTCTTTGTAAGAGGCTCCAGAATCCCTCATTTTGGAGACGCACTCCGCAAACTCGTCGAGTTCGCTCTTCGCGTTCTCCGACCTAATAACTGCGGCAACGGCGACCGCTCCCGCCTGGTCTCCTTCGAGCTCGGTCGAAACCTTACTCGATTCGGGGCGAATGGCGGCCGCGATGGCCACCGACCCGGCTTGCTGACAATGCGCACTTACGGCCAGGCTTAAGAGCCCGACAATAAGCGCGAAAATAGTTGCAAAAAAGTTGATTTTCATGGTACCTACCTCCACCCTCTATTATAGCAAATTGCAATCCTTTTGTCAAGCCCAATTTTTGGACAGATTTTGATAAAAATAGTTCTTGAGCGAGATTCCTAAGTTATAAAAACTGGAATAATACTGTTTCTGCGTTAGGTCATAAAGGATAAGGCTCTTGAAACAGTATTATTCCAGTTTTTCCCCTCTCCTATTCTAGGAGAGGGGTTAGGGGTGAGGTATAATATACTTATGTCAATCAAATTTAACGAAGATAAACAAAGACAAAAAATAGGAGAATTGCGTGAACAGGAGGAGGAAGGCTTGGCGGCCGCGATGTCTCAAAAATATAAATTACCTTACATTGATTTGGGAGTAAGTCCTATAAATATTGATGCTTTGAGAGTAGTAAGAGAAACCGAATCAAGAGAAGCAGAAGCTGCGCCATTTAATATCACAAACAAAAAAATTTCTTTGGCCATAATTTCTCCCAATAACCCCAAAACTATTGCTCTAACTGAAAACTTGAAAGATCGAGGTTATTTACCTTCTCTTTTTATGGTTTCTCATCAAAGTTTAGAAAAAGTTTGGAGTCGTTATAAAGATCTTTCTTATTCTATGGAAACAAAGGGGGGCGCCTTAGATATTGCAAACGAAGAAATCCAAGATCTCGTGAGGTCAGTCAAAAATGCGGCTGATATTAAAAATTCTATCGAAACAGTTTTGTCTCAGAAAAAAAGTTACCGCATATCCAGAATACTTGAAATTATTTTGGCTGGCGCAATCGCCATTGATGCTTCTGATATTCATCTTGAACCAGAGGAATCATCTGTAAGACTACGATATCGACTGGATGGTGTTTTAAATGACATATTAACTATTGAGACAAATGTTTTTGGTTTACTTGTATCTCGCATAAAACTCATTTCAAACTTAAAATTAAACATAAAAAATAAGGCTCAAGACGGAAGATTTAGTATTAAACTTGGAGAAACTGAAATAGAAATAAGAACTTCCCTCCTCCCCGGTGGCTACGGCGAATCAGTGGTGATGAGAGTGCTAAATCCAAATGCTATTTCTGTTCCTCTAGAAGAATTAGGAATAAATGAAGACTTGCTAAAAATAATAATGCGAGAATTAAAAAAACCAAACGGTATGATATTAAATACAGGTCCAACCGGTTCGGGAAAAACCACCACTCTTTATGCTTTTCTTAAAAAAATTCATACACCAGAAATAAAAATAATCACTATTGAAAATCCGATCGAATACCACCTCAAAGGCATAGTCCAAACTCAGGTTGAAGAAGAAAAAGGTTATACATTTTTGGAAGGCCTCCGAAGCGCTCTGCGCCAGGATCCTGACGTGATAATGGTTGGTGAAATTAGAGACGAAGAGACAGCTGAAATTGCCGTTAACTCGGCTTTAACCGGTCACTTAGTATTTTCTACATTACACACCAACAACGCTGCTGGCACATTTCCAAGACTTATAGATTTGGGTGTTAATGCAAAAGTCATCACTTCCTCCATCAATATAGCCATGGCCCAAAGACTCATAAGGAAACTCTGTCCAGCGTGCAAAAAGAAAGCTGTTTTAGGAGAAAAAGAAAAGAAATTAATAAAAGATACGACCGAAAGTATACTAAATAAAGCTTACTTAAAAGGAATCGAGATAGACAATGTTTTTGAGACAGTCGGTTGTGCCGAGTGTAATTTTACCGGTTTTAAGGGGCGAACAGGCATTTACGAAGCAATAATGACAGATGAAGCTATCGAAAACGTCGTTATTAAAAATCCGAGTGAAAGAGAAATAAACAAGGCATCAGAAAATCAAGGTATTTTAAATATGAAACAAGATGGAGTAATAAAGGTTTTGCACGGAATCACATCTCTAGATGAACTCTCTCGAGTGATAGATTTGGAAGAATAGAAGTTATACACAAAAAAAATTGAATAGGACTTAGTTTTGTGAATAATAGAAATCAGAACAAACGAATCTGATTAGAGGTATAAATCTCTGAGCGACACTTTCAATATTTAAATCGAAAGCAAAACATTATTCTGAGGAAAGAGCTAGTGGTCCCTCCCGAAAGATGGTACCGGCCCTTCCTTGATTTAATGTCTAACCCTGCGAAGCAAGACGTCGCTCAGAGATTTATCTCTCCAATTGATTAAATTTCAAGTTCTGTTTGAGAATAGCATATTGGAACTAATATGTCAAGAAACAATAAAAAATCAGAAGAAAATAAGGATTTTGAATTTTTAGATCAAACTCTTAGACCTTCTAAATGGGATGAGTATATTGGACAGGAAAATATAAAGAAAAATCTTCATATTCTTCTAAACGCAGCCAAAGAAAGAGAGCACCCAGCGGAACATCTACTTTTTTACGGCCCCCCTGGACTTGGTAAAACCACTCTGGCACATCTTATAGCCAAAGAGACTAGTAGTCAAATGCGTTCTACCTCGGGGCCTGCCATCGAAAAGGTTGGTGATCTGGCTTCCATCTTAACCAATCTTTCACCTGGCGATATTCTTTTTATAGATGAAATACACCGCTTGAATAAAACAATTGAAGAAGTGCTCTATCCGGCGATGGAATCGCGCTCCCTAGATATTATCATAGGTAAAGGGCCAAGCGCCAGAACCATCCAACTAGAATTGCCAGCTTTTACATTGATTGGCGCTACTACAAGGGTCGCGATGATATCTTCACCTTTACGCAGTAGATTTTCTGGTGGAGTATTTAAACTTGAATTTTATAAGACAGAAGAAATAATGAAAATTATTGAACGTTCAGCCAAAATATTAGGAGTATCTCTCGGTAGTAGTGCCTCTAAAAAAATAGCCGAGAGAAGCAGATTTACACCAAGAACGGCAAATTATCTTTTAAAAAGAGCCCGCGACTATGCTCAAATAAATAAAAAAGATATTGATGAAAAAGTGGTAGATGAGTCCTTTAAACTTTTGGGAGTAGACAATGTGGGTTTAAACGCTTCCGACCGAACTTTGCTCGAAACAATAGCCAAAAAATTTAGTGGTGGACCGGTGGGTCTTAATACTTTAGCCGCTTCCCTCTCCGAAGAGGAAGCTACAATTGAAGAATTTAACGAACCATATCTTTTGCAAATGGGTTTTATAGAACGCACTCCTCGTGGTAGAGTACTCACCAAGCTCGCTTATGAGCATTTGGGGTTGGATTTCCCAAAAGATAAGGGTGTTAATAAATGATTTTTTATCATACTTATCACTTTTTCTATATCATCATCAATTTCTTTATTTAAAAATCTCACAGTTTTATAACCAAGTTCAGAAAAATATCTATCTCTTACTTCGTCATATTCCACAGCTTCTTTTGTATTATGAACTTCACCATCAAGTTCAACAATCAATCTCTTCTCGGCACAGTAAAAATCCAAAATGTAACCCCCTATACTATATTGTCTTTTGAATTTAAAACCAATCTTTCTGTTTCTCAATTTTTCCCACAACAATTTTTCTTGTAATGTAGCTTTTTTACGCAATTCCCTTCTTCTGTCTCCTAGTTCGAATATGTTATGAGTTAATTTCATAAAAGTCCTCACCCCTTATCCCCTCTCCTTGGCAAGGAGAGGGGGCGAGCAATACACTACATTATACTAAAATCTAGATTGGGGTGAGGACTTAGAAATGCTTGATTCTTGATTCATAATTCTATATTCTTTGAGTATGTCTGGGCATAATAAATGGTCAAAAATAAAAAATAAAAAAGCAGTTACTGACGCTCAAAAAAGCAAAATCTTTGGCAAGTTGGTACGTTTTATTGCTGTAGAATCTAAAGCTGCTAAAGGTGACACCAATGCTCCCGGGCTTAGAGCTGCGATTGAAAAAGCTAAAGAAGCCAATGTGCCGAGCGATAATATAGAAAGAGCTATCAAAAAAGGCCTCGGCGGAGAAAGTGGCGAAATGGAGCAAATAACTTACGAAGCTTATGGGCCCGGTGGTTGCGCCATAATGATTGAAGCTTTGACCGAAAATAGAAATAAAGCAGCACAAGAAATAAAACATATCCTTTCCAAAAATGGTTTTGAACTTGCCATACCAGGGTCCGCTGCTTGGGCTTTTGAAAAAAACCTCCCTCAAAATGGTGGTGGGTGGAATCCTAAAAATACAATTCCAATATCAGAAGAAGACGGCGAAAAACTAAACTCTTTAATAGAAGAACTTGAAGAAAATGATGAAGTCCAAGAAGTTTTTACTAACGCCGAATAATATAATTCTTGGTGTTGACCCTGGATACGGCAGAGTTGGCATTGCTGTTATCGAAAAAACAAATAGGGGTGAAAATTTAATTTACTCAGAATGTTTTGAGACTGACACCAAACTTGCACACCCCCAAAGACTTTTGGCTTTAGGAGAAAAAATAAAATCGGTAATTAAAAAATATAGACCAGAAAGGTTGGCCATTGAAACACTTCTTTGGAGTAAAAATAAAAAAACCGCATTACAAGTAGCTGAGGCTAAAGGTGTAATACTACTTGAAGCAGAAAGGAGTGGAATTTTGATTAAAGAATACAACCCAAATCAGATTAAGTTGGCTGTTACAGGTTATGGTAAGAGTGATAAAAAACAAATTATTGATATGGTAGAAAAATTAATAAAACTTAAGCCGGGAAAACGTCATGATGATGAGTATGATGCTATCGCCTGTGCTCTCACTTGCTCCGCAATTTCGCTGTCCACAGAAATACTTAATTAATATTGTTGCAAAAAAATTTAGGTATGATAAAAATTACTCATCTGATTAAATAATCAGGAATTAAAAATAATTTTTATATCATGGGTGATGAATTAGACGATGTTTTAGATGACGAAGGGACAGGATCAATTCCACTTATTCCCGAAGAAGATGAAGAGGATGCAGACGATACAGAAAGTGATATAGACGGAGATGATGATCTGGCAGAAATGGATGACGACGAAGAAGACGAAATGTAGAAAACTAAAAAACTCTCAGATTTTGAGAGTTTTTTAGTCGGATTTTAGAATAACAAAAGTCTTTTTACCTATTTTAATTTTTCTTTCCTTCTCCCCCACCACATCATTGGAATCATTTATTTTCTTATCCGGATAATTAGAAATTGCTCCAGCCTCTATGAGTCTCCTAAATTCTGATTTAGATTCAACAATTTTATTTTGGACCAAACAATCCATTATTTTTTCTTGACTTGAAACGAAAATTATTTGTGCGTCTTTAGGAAACTCTCCTTTGCTAAAAGTGTTTTCAAAATTTTCTTCGGCTTTTTCTGCTTCTTTTTCTCCGTGATACATTCTTACAATCTCTTTTGCTAGCTTCATTTTTATTTCTTTTGGATTTTGTCCTTCTTTTAGTTTTTCTTCATATTTTTTTATTTCTGACATTTGGACTCTAGTAGTTAGAACAAAATATTTTATCAATAAATTATCTCTAAGCGACATCACTTTGCCATACATTTCCTGAGCGGAATCAAAAAGGTTTATAACATTACCCCAACTTGAACTCATTTTCCTACCATCCAAACCCTCGATTAATGGATTCATTAAAATGTCTTGTGGTTCTTGTTTGTAATATCTCTGGAGATCTCTCCCGGCGAGCAAATTAAACCTCTGGTCAGTACCACCAATTTCAACATCAGCTTTTATCGCAACCGAATCATATCCCTGCATAAGTGGATACATAAGTTCTCTAAACGAAATTCGCTTACCTTCGTCCAATCTTTTTTTTATATTTTCCCTTGAAATAAAATCGCTTAGAGAGAAAATATCTGCTTGTCTACCTATTTCATAATAACCAAGTTTACCCAACCATTTACTATTGTAATGAACTTCGCATTTTTTTATATCTAAAATTTTTGCCGCTTGTTCAACATAATTTTTAAGATTTTTTTTAATCACTTCTTCAGAAAGCATCGGGCGTTCACTTTCTTTGTCTGATGTATCTCCAATCAAACCAGTAAAATCACCAATTATTAAAACGATCTGATGGCCCAAATTTTGAAAATCTTTAAGTTTAAGTAGTGGAATAGTTCTACCAAGATGAATATTTGGACTAGTTGGGTCTATCCCTAATTTAATTCTTAATCGTTTGCCGCTTGTTAATTTTTTCTTCAGGTTTTCTACACTTATTACATCTTCAACCCCTCTAGTAAGGAGTTCGTCTATTTTATCTTCATCAGTTATTATTTTTGGTTTATTGACCCCAAACATATAAAAATGCTACCATAGTTTCCTATTTTGGCATAATATATACATATGATAAAAAAGAATTTATTAATGCTTCTTATATCCACCTTTTTAATAATTGGAGCGATAATACTTTTTTGGGTAAGCACGTTCAAAGTACCTACTTCAGAATCAATAAGAGAAAGGAGAGTAAGCGAATCTACAAAAATATATGATAGAACTGGTAAAATATTGTTATACGATACTGGTGGCAATGTTAGAAGAAGTGTCGTGCCAATAGAGGAAATATCAAGGCATATAAAAAACGCTACTATCGCTATTGAGGATAAAGAATTTTACAGTCATATGGGTGTAAAACCAACGGCTTTTATAAGAGCAACTTTGGTAAATATTTTGACTCTAAATTTTTCTCAAGGAGGCTCAACTATCACCCAACAAGTGGTAAAAAATTCATTGCTTACTTCTGAAAAACTTATTTCCCGAAAACTCAAAGAATGGGTTCTAGCAATTAAATTGGAACAAGTGGCTTCAAAGGATGAGATACTTTCTATGTATTTGAATGAAATACCTTACGGGGGAGTTATTTATGGAGTAGAAGAAGCCAGTGAAGCCTTTTTTGGTAAAAAATCCAGTGATGTTACTTTAGCTGAAGCAGCCTATCTCGCAGCTTTACCAAAAGCTCCAACCTTCTATTCCCCATACGGCCCAAATAGAGAAAAACTTGATGAGAGAAAAAATCTAGTTCTCAGAGAAATGCTCAGGAGTAATTTCATTACTCAAAAAGAATACGATTCTGCAATAACAGAAAAAGTTTCTTTTATTGCTAAAGGTGATTCGAGCATAAAGGCTCCTCATTTTGTTTTTTATGTTCTTGATTATATAAAGAAAAAATATGGAGAAGAAATAATAAGCAGTGGCGGGCTTCGAGTCATCACCACATTAAACTACGATCTTCAGTCTATCGGAGAAAAAATAGCCCTTGATTATGCCCTCTCAAACAAAAATAACTTTAACGCCGAAAACACTGCTATTGTAGCCACCAACCCAAAAACAGGAGAAATATTGACCATGGTTGGCTCTAGAAATTATTTTGACCAAAAAATTGATGGGGCCTTTAATGTGACATTGGCAAAGAGACAGCCTGGTTCAACCATTAAACCATTTGTTTATGCAAAAGCCTTTTTAAAGGGCTACACACCAGAGACTGTGGTTTTTGATTTGAAGACACAGTTTTCTACCAAGTGTGCTCCAAACAACCTAACAATGGATAATGGCTGTTATGCTCCAGAAAATTATGACGGAGTTTTTAGAGGTCCAATTACTTTACGAAATGCTTTGGCTCAATCAATAAACATCCCTTCAGTAAAAGTTTTATACCTCGCTGGCCTTAGTGAATCCATTAGATTAGCTAGAGATATGGGTTTGGAGTCTTTGAGTAATAAAGGAGATTATGGATTAACTCTTGTTTTGGGAGGTGGTGAGGTTACACCACTTGAAATGACTGGCGCTTATGGAGTTTTTGCAAACGGAGGAATCAAAACAAACATCACACCAGTTTTGGAAATAAAAAACAAAAACGGAGATATTGTTTATAAACATGAAGTAGTAGAGACCAAGGTTTTGGATAAAGAAATTGCATTAAAAATATCTAGTATTCTTTCTGATAATGTGGCAAGAGCCCCATCATATGGCCAAACATCCGCTTTATTTTTCCCAGATAGGGATGTCGCTGTAAAAACCGGTACTACCAATGACTATAGAGATGCTTGGATAATGGGATACACACCAAACATATCTGTCGGTGCTTGGGCCGGTAACAATAACAACAGTCCGATGCAAAAAAAGGTTGCTGGTTTGATAGTTGCTCCACTTTGGCGAGCATTTATGGATCAAGCTTTAGCAAAAACAGCAAATGAACAATTTGAAGAGCCACTAGTTGAAGACAAGACTCAATTAAAACCGGCCATGCAAGGTATTTGGCAAGGAGGCAAATTTGAAAACAATAATACTGTGGTTGTTGGTGGAGTACACACAATACTTAATTGGATAAACAAAGACGACCCAAGAGGAAAATACCCCGACAACCCTTCTTCAGATCATCAATTTGAAAGATGGGAATATAGTGTTCGTATTTGGGCTCAGGAACAAAATTTATATCAAGATTTACCTTTTAAATTAAATTAGTTTTAGAAAAATTTTATTATTTTTTAATAAATCCTCTATTTCTTTTTGGTGCATAAAAATCTCATTACGAAAAACTGGATTGCAGTTTATTTTTAAATTATCCCCTTTTATCTCTAATGTTTCTTTTGCTATTTCTATACCAGTGCTTTTTTTAATAGCATCTAATATTAAAGACAATTTTGTATTGTTATCTTTTTCTAAATTTAGAAACTTTTGTAAAAATCCAGAAATATTATACATATTATCTGTTCATTGGCATCACAATATAAAGAAAACTTTTGTCTGTAGTACCGCTAATAGCAAGGGGTTTACCAGTACCACCAAAATCCAAAACCAAAGAATCTGAAGATATTGATTGCATGCAATCAATTATGTATTTGCTATTAAAATTTAATTCAATATTTTCACCTGAAGTAGAAGCACTGATATATTCCTGAGATTCCCCAATATCATTATTTTTTGACTCTATATTTAAAGATTTATTTTTTACATCTATTTTTAATTTAACCTTATTAAGAGCATCTGAAAAAATATTTGAAGTTTTCATTGAATTTATTAAATCATTTTTTATAACTGTTGCTGTAGTATTATATGTTTTTGGTATGATTTGTTTGTAATCAGGAAATGATCCATCTATCAACCTAGAAACAACATAAATATCTTCTGTTATAAATGCCATTTGGTTTTTATCAAAAATAACCTCTATATCCCCCCTATTGTCTTCAAACAATTTAATTATTTCCGAAACATTTTTATAAGGAATAAGTGTTTGCGGAAAATCATTTGTAATTTTTGTATTAACCTTTTTCTCTGCTAACCTAAATGAATCAGTAGAAACAAAAACCAATCCATTATCACCTTTATAAATAAAAACACTTGCCAACTCTGGTTTAATATTTGAGTTTGAAGCACTATACCAAACTGCTTTAAACCCAGAAATTAAATCCTGACAATTTATTTTAATTGGTTTTAAATTTTCAAGTTTTGGAATACTGGGAAAATCTTCATGTGGTAAGCATTTTATAATTACCGAATTTTTATTAGATGATATTTTTAAATTATTATCTTTGGTTTCAAAAATTAAATTATTTTCTTTAATTGATGATAAAACTCCCAATAAAATATTGGCTGGTACTGCCACTACCCCTTTTTCTATTACCTTTACTTTTATTTCTATTTCTAATCCAATATCTAAATTTGTCGCCTTAATAATCAATTTATTATCATTTAAAACATCCAAATAGACACATGATAAAACTGGCAAAGTTAGGTGTTTGTTTGCTAATCTGGCTGTTTTTTGAATAACTTCCTCTATTTTTGTTTTATCACATTCTATTTTCATTTTATTTAATTTATATTATTTAGAAGTATATAACTGTTGATTTGTGGATTACTTAAATAAATATTTATTTTAAATGCTATTTTAAATTTATTTTTTTAAATTTATGTTGATAAAAAATTTATAATTAAAATTTTAAATTTTTATTAACTTTTTAAAAACATAATTTACACAAAGAACTAACACATTATCAACAACTAATTAACCTATCATTGATCTTATTTCCTGGATTTCTCTTGAAAGAAGTTCATCAACCAAAATATCCTTTTTAATTTTTTCACAAGAGTGAATAACAGTAGTATGGTCTCGACCACCCAACTTCTCCCCTATTGATGGATAGGAAATACAAAAATCTTCTCTCAAAATATACATAATCACCTGTCTCGGTTTGATAACTTCTTTCTTTCTTGTTTTTTCGTAAATAATTTCCTCACTTATTTTATAAAAATCAGAAATTATCTTTACTACTTCTTTGTAAGATAACAATTTTTTCTGTTTTATACTGTTTTTTACTAATTCTTTTACTTCATTTAAAACTAAAGTTTTATTTTTAGTCTCGGTTTGGCAGACAATCAGATTAATAACTCCCTCTAGGTCTCTGATATTTCCCTTTATAGAATCAGCCAAATAATCAATGATTTCATCATCTAAAAACAAATTTATACTAGAACACTTTGATTTTATGATAGCCACTCTTGATTCATGGTCAGGAGCTGGGATATCGATTACCATACCAGCTGCAAATCTAGATTTAAGTCTATCTTCTAGGCCTGTGATAAAATTTGGATGTTTATCGCTAGAAAAAACAATGTGTTTGTTACTATCTTTCATAGTGTTGAAAATGTGAAAAAGCTCTTCCTGAGTTTTTTCCTTACCAGAGAGAAACTGGATATCGTCCATTATAAGCATGTCGTATTTTCTATACTTATCTTTAAATTGAGAAATATTGTTTGCTAACATAGAAGAAACAAAATCATTTTGGAATTTTTCGGAAGTAAGGTAAAAGATTTTTTTAGATGGATCAACTGCTTTAACTGCATTACCAATAGCTTGAATCAAATGAGTTTTGCCATGACCAGTATTTCCATAAATGAAAAATGGATTATAAGCTACTCCAAGATTTTTGATAACCGCCTGTGCGGCAGCGTGAGCCAACTCATTAAATGGCCCTACTACAAATGATTCAAATGTATATCGAGGATTTAGATTGTCATCCTTATTTATATAATATTCTGCAAGTGGCAATTCTCTTGTGGCGGAACAATTTTTTGTTGGTATATATTGATTTTTTTGTTTACTCTCCTCTTTTATCACATATTCAAGTCGGTGGACAGATTCTGATGATTGTCTTAAAAGTTTTAAAATAAGTTGGTGGAATTTTTTCAAAAGCCATTCTTGAACAAAAGTATTTGGGACGCTTAAATAAACTACCCCATCTTCAAAGCCAGAGATTTTGGTATCTTTAAACCAAGTAGAAAAGTTTGCCTTAGAAACTGATGATTCTATTTCTGGTAGAATGTTGTTCCAGAGTTCTTTGGTATCCATGCCCTCATTATATATTCAAAAAAATTTTAAGGAACTTGTAATTATCATTAAATATGTTTATAATCTGTGAATAAGAAGTTAACAGAACATAAAGTTTATAAAGTCCATAAATTCCAATAATATGTCAATAACATACCAGCCCAAAAAAAGGAAGAGAGCAAAAACCCATGGTTTTTTAAAAAGAAGTAAAAGTGTTGGAGGTTTGAAAGTGTTAAAGAGCCGTCGCAGGAAAGGGCGCAAAAAAATAGCGGTTTAATTCGTTATGTTTCCTCAAAATAGAAGAATTCCCAGGAAAATGTTTCCTCTATTGCAAAATGGGGCGAAAACCTTTAAAAATAAGCTTTTTTTGTTAAGATTTGTGGTTAAAAATGAGCCAAAAAACAAGGAAAGCCGTTTTTGTTTCTCTGTTTCAAAAAAAATAGCCAAAATGGCAGTATTAAGGAATAAATTAAGGCGCACAGGTTATCAATCATTAAAAGAACACTTATTAAAAATAAAACCAGAGATATTAGCTATTTTTTCATTTAAAGAAGTGCCAAAAAATAAAGAAGAAATTGACCAAAATTTAGAATCTATATTAAAAGAGTCCAAACTAATTAAATAAAATGATAGCTTTTTTCAAAACAATCATATATACACCGCTTTATAACATATTAATTCTTCTTTTAAATGTGAGCTGGATTGATGCTGGCGTTGCTACTGTCATTTTAACCATTTTGGTAAAATTTCTTCTCTATCCTCTTTCAAAAAAGGCTATGGTTACTCAAGCGAGAATGAAGGAAAAGGAGGGAGAGCTAAACGCTATAAAAGAAAAATACAAAGACAAACAAGAACAGGCGGTCAAGACGATGGAATTTTATAGGGTCAATAATATCAACCCTTTTTCAAATATTTTGACCATTATTATCCAAATTCCTATAATATTTTCTTTATACTATATATTTTTTAAATCAGGTCTTCCCACAATTAACTCAGAATTACTCTATTCCTTTGTAAAAGCTCCACTATCTGTTTCTATGAATTTTTTGGGACTAGTGGATGTTTCTCAAAAAAGCATTACCCTTGCCTTTCTAGCAGCTATTACAAGCTTTTGGCAGATGCACTTGGCCTCGACCTCATCCCCAACCCTTCCCCTTGCGAAGGGGAAGGGAGAAGAAAATTCTAATAATACACAAGATTTTGCCAAAATGATGGCAAAACAAATGAAATACACTATGCCTCTAATAGTTTTCTTTATATCATGGAAGATATCAGCCATTGTGGCTCTCTACTGGCTCGTCAGCAACCTAGCCGGCATTGCTCAAGATATCTATGTAAGAAGGCAGATGTCAAAAATCATCTAACCCTATTTCCTATTGACTTTTTGTGCCTATTATGCTATCCTAAAAATTAGGAGTGTTCACAGTGAACAAAGTAACTTTTTTCTTGTTTTTCTTCGCTTTTTTGGCCTTTGGCCAAAGGGCGGAAAAGGTGGATCGTGCTATTGCCGCCCGGGCGTGGGATATAGCGGTGTCGCTTCCGAGCGACACTCCTCAAATCTCAAAAGGGGGCCTCGTGATTGAAAATGAGGTCAATGGCATTGGACGACGGGTGTGGCTTGTGGCCACCAATCCAGGCACTTACCTCCTGCAGGGCAAAAACTGCAGCGGAGGAGAGATGAAGCTCGGAGAAGTGGGTTGGGAGGCCAGTCCATACTTCCCCGTCTTTTCTATGCAGGTACTGGACACAGTAAGCCTGCAGATGGCGGCACCCTTTATGGAGCAACTTTGCTCCATTGACGCAATTTATGTAGCTGGGGGCAAGATTGAGAAGTCGTCTGCGGGTGTGAACCCATGGGCGGGAGAAGCGCCGAGCCTTAAGGTTGGGAGCGAAGGAATGACCCCTGAGGGACAGTACTATGTGGCGATCAGCCTGATTCCTTCAGGGTCTGTTGCTATCCTTGGGCGAACTTCAGTGGCGACAGAGATCAGAAGTTCGCCAATGGGGACGAGCGTGATTTTTTTCCCACCAACAAGTCTTCCACCTGTTGGGCCAACCACCCTGACGGTGTGCATAAAAGGGGTGTGCTCGAGTGTCACTTTCGAAAGAAAGTTGTCACTCACCAGCTCACCTGCGAAGGGCTAACCTAAGCTCTGTCGATTAAAACCAAAAAGGGGTCCTGCGACCCCTTTTTTCTTTTCAACTCTATTTCTTAAATAATTTTATCTTAACGATTTAAGCATGTTTTCTAGAATAGCAGAGGCTGACATTAAAACATTTGCTATTTGATTTAGGTTTGAAGAACTAGTAAGTCCAACTGCACCAGTTGTGGTTGAAGGCACATTTATAGTTAGAACAGAATCAGTACTCACTCCTCCCCTAGCTTGGGAATTAACAGCGGTATATTTGATAAAGTAAGAACGGCCAGCTTGGCATGGTTCAACTGTGGCAGAAGTTGAACCGTTTAAACTATTTGCTACCCAAGTAAAAGGGCCTCCACCTATAAGTCCACCACAATTACTTGTTGTAGTATATGCTGGATAAACATTATAACTTGAATATGCACTATCTGCGCCTATCGAATTCCATCTATAATTAATGATGTCTCCAACTTTTACATTAAGAAGTGAACCTTGAGATAAGTTGGTGGTGCCGCCGGTAAGTGAAGCGGTTGGGGCAACGACGGGGGCTTCTTCCACTTTTAGATTTACAGGGATTGAGAGTGGAGAACCAGTGAAATTTCCAGTAACTACAATGTTTGTATGATAAGTTCCTGGAGTTTGTAGTCTGACGGGGTCAACTGAAGCGCTCAAACCAGTTGGAGTTCCTGGTGTTGCCACTAAAGGAATTGTGGTGTAAGAAGTACTTAACCAACCGGAAGTATAACTTTCTTTTAGGGTAAAGATGACATTTATATTTGAAGTGTTGGTAAATGTCAGAAATTGAGGAGAAGGCACTGGCCCACCCTTGGTATAGTTGAAATTAAATGAGTTTTGAGAAAAAGAGAGTGTTCCGGTTGTTGCGATTGGTTCTGAAACACCACCAATATCTATATTCATGGAGTATGTGTTGTTGTTCTCGTTACTTTCTTCTATAGCATTCCAAATGTCTACTGGGAAATTAAGTATATGATTACCGGCCGAAGAAAAACTAAATCCGATTGTTGGCCTTACGGTTTTACTAGACCATGCGTTTAGAGGGGCGTTTACTGTCACTGCAGTACCTTGGATATTAACGGCGAATGGTTTAGTGATGTTAACGGCACTATTATTATAGACAGTTACGCTACAAATAATCGATTCGCTTATTTTAGGGCTGGAAGGATTACAAGAAACTCCGGAGATCGTGATATCTGGTTTAGCTGGGGTGACAACAGGTGTTGGCGGCTCTACTTGAATTGGTCTTGTTGTGATTGTTGAGATCGGGCTTGTACTTACACATTTATATAATGCATTTAGCTTATTACGAGTGCGGCTCCCGACATATCCGGTAGGGGAAGAAAGTCCTGCTGGGGTCAAAATTTCGCTCCTATATTTTTCTTGAAAGGCGCTTACTGCGGAGGCGGTCAATTCATCAAAAATATTAGGATTCCAGCCACCCTTTATTTGTAAACCCTCTTTTTCCAGCGCAGTTTGAAGAGCAATAACTTCACTTCCTGAATTTCCTATTTGAAGGTCTGTATTAAAATTATGGCACCAAGAAGTTCCATTTGAAATGGCTTGCTGTGACAGTTGTTGTTGCAGAAGAGCAACCTGTGCCAATAAAGCATTAATTTGATTTTGCAATTCAGCGACTGAAGCTGCTGAAGCAAAATTTGGTAATACCATCAAAAACGCCACTAACCCTACAATTATTTTTTTCATTTTATTAAATTACTTAGTATTAATTTTAATATTGTAATTTTACCCCCCCCCATTAAAAAATCAAGTTATCCTATAAGTTTTCTGGTTATCTTTTTAATGTTTGAAAAAGATTTACTATCCAATTTTCCTATCTTATTTTTTAATAATGAAATATCAATAGTTCTTATGTGAAATACAAGAGCTATCGTCGGCAAGACTAATCCGTTAGTATTATTTGGTTTTATTGAGTAAGTAAAAGGAAATCGCAGAGCCAAACCATTGGAAGTGCAAGGAATTATAGTGACGATTGTTTTGCCGATACCATGTCCCACATATCGAGTTCTTTTTTAAAATTTATTGCGTTCTGAAATTGTGATAAATAAGACAAAACGGAAGCGTTTACGAACTCGCGCTCATTAAGACCAAGTTTTTTTGAAGCTATTTTCACCTTTTTTTCTAATTTTTTGTCTAGAATTTGCATATTTATATGTTAACACAAATAAAAGCCAAAGACGACTTTTAGAGAAAATTTTGGTGAAGTTATTCTCCTATCCTCAAAAGCCACAAATACCCATCAATTTTGTTGCGGAAGATGAG
>Ga0172369_10000996_pt1 | contig 41831 bp, 39 predicted proteins | sample LakKiv25m_FD_114539 | JGI IMG/M metagenome (GOLD analysis project Ga0172369, IMG submission 114539) | Freshwater microbial communities from Kabuno Bay, South-Kivu, Congo - kab_022012_11.25m | ecosystem: Environmental > Aquatic > Freshwater > Lake | place: Democratic Republic of the Congo... | reverse complement strand
CCCGTGGCAATAATAACCGCGTCGGGTTTGGCCGAGAGGATCGACGTGATGTACGGGGTGAAATCGGGCTCCCCGACCTTCCACCAAGATTTCCCGAGGAGTTTCACATCGGGTTTGATTCGTTGTAGGTTTTTCCAGATGCCATCGGCTACTGCATGCCCGTACTCGTAATCGTCGCCCGCGATCCAGTACGTTTTGAATGGCTTTTTGGCTAGCCCTGCAGCGGCTGCCCGGCCGATCATTTCGGTATTATCATTCATCGAAAATACGTACCTGTGCCCTTTGGCTCCTGTAATGTTGGCGCTCTTGCCATACGTGACGAGAAACGGGACTTTTTCCTTTTTGGCAAAGTCTGAGATTGCTAAGGAAACAGCACTGTTTATAGTTCCCATCAGGAGATCTACCTTTTCTCTCATCACCAATTCTTTGGCAGCACTGAGACCGAGGTCAACCTTAAATTTGTCGTCACGGGTAACGAAAGTAATCTTTCGCCCCAATACGCCGCCCTTGCTGTTAATCTTATCAAGGGCTAGCTTGAATGCGTCCCGTACGTCGTTCGTATAGGTACTAGGGGGACCACTGTACGAATCAACTATGCCCACTTTGATTTCCTGGGCAGCGAATGCGCCGATCTGAGCAAACAACACGAGAGCTAACACGGTAGAGGCCAGTAAAAACCTAAGAATAGCCATTTTCGCTCCTCCTAAGGCATGATTTGGCACCGGCAGCCTCGTGGACCGCCAGGCTTGTTGTTCCATTTCGTCTTTTTTTTCGAATGGCATACGGATAGGAAGTTATCACATTGCACGACATTTGCTACATAAAAAATTATTTTCTTGGGGACGAACTCGTGCATGCATTTCGTGGTTACGTTCAAGAATCGCTGCGTAAGTTCAAGCCAGTGAGCGAATTATCGAATACGCCTCCCCCGCGTGGGCTTTTATCGTCCCGGCTACCCAACCTCCTTGATTTCCAGGGTACAGTCGTTTATTTTTTCTTGAACTTGGGAACAGGTGTTTTTGGAATTTTTTGCCACGGAGGTAATTTATGGGGTGCGCTCAACCACACCCTTTTCATTGGGAAGACTTAAGATCAAGGCCTCGGGGTGAGATATTGACTTTGCCGGGGGTGCAGGCTTTGTCCGACGGTCATGTCTATCAGGCGAGCTTTCTGAACGCGATATACCGCATTGATCCCCAGAAAGAACTTATAGAGGAGATTTCCCCCTGTCCCAATAGATTCCTAACGCAGGAGTTTCAAATTCTTCTGCTACGATACCTCCTTGCTCCTCATGCAGGGAACCTTACCGGCGAACTTGTCAGCGAGAAAGACTTCCCAGGTGGTTCGACTTTTTTTCAAGGACCTCATGCCATGCCTGTTGAGCCGATAGCTCGAAATTACGGGACAGCGCCGCAATCTTTTCTCTCGAAAGGTCGTGAACTCGGCGCAGAGTCCATGAATTTAGGGGACGTGTCGCTCACTTTCTATCCCTTTCCGTTGATTCCAGTCACATACGTCCTTTGGGAAGGCGACGAGGAATTCGCTCCCAGCGTTACCTGCCTCTTTGACAGATCAATAGCAAGGTGGTTTGAATTCGACATGATCTTCACCCTAGTGCTCGTGCTGACCGATAGGATCGTCAATTTTGAGACTCGTAGGAGCGAGGAATGAGCCGAGGATTTTGCTCGATGCTGCAAATACCCAAGATGATAGCGATAACTAAAGAACTGTTTCTCTCTATCATCGTTATGGGTTTCGTCGGAATTTCCTGGTGGAATGATCCTGCGTTGGCGGCGTCAGACCGCGACATTCCGAAAGGCAAGGACGCTCAAACGGCTCCTGCCGAGACTGAGAATAGGACTGGCACCGAGTGGGGGCCTGTAAGGCAATGGGAAACGGAAGTCATGGGGGTGCGGGTAAAAGGAAACGCTCAACGGAGAGACAACGAGATCAGGGGCGTCCTCCATATTTATCCACCGCTGAGTCATAAATGGACGTATCACTGGACCGGCAAAATTGAGGGCGACTCAGTGGTAGCTTCACATACAGACGGTCACACATTTCGAGGAAGCATTACCCCGGAAAGGGTGGTGATCGGTGTGGTAACGACTAAGGATGGCCGTAAAATACCACTTCGCGCTCCTCTGCCCTGAGCGCATGTACGTATGGCATGCGGAGTTACAGGACAGAGAAGGTGGGGCCGATCTAATGCAGTTACCGAGAGAAATGTCTGATTGAATCTATACTGCAACATCCATCCTCTATAGCTAGTACCGGTATGTCTTGACGCTGCTCGGCTTTAATACTGGCTTCGGTCCTTTGACGCGTCCTAACCACCATTAATGCCTGATGATACATTACGCTCTATTTCTTCCGTCAGGTCCATTCCTTGTTCGAGGAGACTTCCCCCGGCATACACGTGTTTATCTTTCAAAGTTATTGTTCCGAGCGCCAGTTCTCGGATCGCTCTTTTGAGGAGCGGCAACTCTCGGATCTCACCGTAATGCCTTATTCTTCGAAACAATCTATGAGCTTCCCTTGTCTCCCGGGACGACTCATTGCTTATCTCGGCATCCCACAGGCCCCACGCTTCATCCCATTCGGGTCCTTGGATGGGGAACCGGCAGTACGAGATAACCGGACCTCGGTCGAGGGTTTTGGTGACCCGATGGATCATAATGCCTTGTTCCTTTGCTCCCTCGGCAATGAGTTGATGAATCACTTCCTGCCATGTACCTCTGGGCCCCCACGGCAGCGCGGGATGGATATTAACAAGCTCTAGTTGCTCGAGTTCCGGCGTGCCTATGATAAGCATGTAGCCGGCCATAACGACTATATCCACAGGAGAAAGCATTCGGACGGTCTTCATTACTTCCTCCCCGTAGAGGTCTCTCCATCTTGCCAGCGCTGGCGAGGGCTTAGCTGCGGACGGGCTTTCCGACAGCCCACTTTTTCTCAAATCAGGAAGGAAGCGAATGTGGGAAAAACACGCGACGGGGATATTCAGGCGTGCAGCAAGATCAAAAAAAAGCTCCCTCTGTCGGTATTCCTCATTGAACGGACCATCGCCGGTTTCACGATGACAGAAGACCCACTCGATGCGAGCCTGACAGTAGTTGGATTTTATGTCATCATAAACGCTCGATAAAAGGTTCCTTGCCGCCTCATCTCTTCCAGAAGAAAACCATCCGATGCTAAGGGTCATGATCTCTCCGTAAACTCCCGACACCGTAAACCGTTAGCGCAGTCTAGGGTCAAGAGAATCTCTAATCCCTTCTCCCAGTAGATTGTATCCCATAACAGTGACGAGAATTGCCAGGCCGGGAAAGAGGGATAACCACCAGGCGATTTCGATGTTGTCCTTTCCCTCAGTGAGCATGTTTCCCCAAGAGGGATCAGGCGGCTGCACCCCTATGCCTAGAAAAGAGAGGCCTGATTCAACAAGGACAGCAGAAGCGACGCCCAAGGTGGCTGCCACTAGGATGGGAGCCATCGCATTCGGCAGAATGTGGATAAAGATGATTCGCATATCCCCTGCCCCCTGACCTCGAGCAGCCTGAACAAAATCCCTTTCTCGAATACTGAGGAACTCGGCCCTCACCAATCGAGTTACGCTCATCCACGATGTGACGCCTATGACGATCATGATGTTCCAAATACTGGGACCTACAAAGGCAATAACTGCCAGAATAAGAAAAAAAGAAGGGAAGCATAACATGATATCCACAAATCGCATCACTATTTTGTCCGGCCAGCCGCGGAAATAACCGGATACGGCGCCTAGTATTATTCCTATCACGGATGAGATGCTGACGGCCACAAATCCCACACTCAAAGACACCCCTGCCCCATATAGTATTCTTGAAAAGACATCTCTTCCCAGGACGTCAGTGCCGAGCCAGTGGGATCTCGATGGCGGAGACAAAATGTTTCCCGTATCTATTTCGTCCGGAGGATATGGGGCAACCGTACTTGCCGACAATGCTATGATGAAAAGGGCGAGTACAACGACCAACCCTGCTACTGCAACACGGTTGCGCAGAAATCGACGTGAGAAATCACTTAAGAAAAACCTTTTTTGCATCACTTTTTTGGGCTCGATGGGTGTTTATTCAACTTGATACCCTTATTCTAGGGTCTGCGAGAGAATACATTACGTCCGCGAGCAGGTTGCCAAAAAGCGTCAAAACGGCACCGATAACCAGCACGCCCATGATGGTTGGATAATCACGCATCATCACAGACTGATAAAAAAGCTGCCCCATGCCAGGGATGGCAAAGACAGTCTCGAAAATGACGCTTCCGCCTATTAAGCCAGGTACAGAAAGACCCAGTATAGTGATGACCGGCAAGAGAGCGTTCCTTACGGCATGTTTGAAAATCACTGTGGTTTCATCCAGGCCCTTGGCTCGCGCCGTGGTGATATAGTCCTGGCGAATCACCTCCAACATATTGGATCGCATGTACCTACTGAGACCTGCGAGCCCTCCGAAAGCAGAGATAAATACTGGCAAGACCAGGTGCCTTGCTATATCGATAATTCTTTCTGGCGTGGTCAACTGGCCGTAATTGAGCGATCGAAAACCGGAGATTGGCAGCCACTCCAGTTGAACTCCAAAGAGGATCATCATTAGCAGCGCAAGCCAGAAACTGGGCACGGCAAAACCGAGAAAGACGAACACTGTCGTGGCGCGGTCGAATAAGGAGTCCTTCTTCACCGCAGAAAGCACTCCTATGGGTATGGCAACCGTCAAGATAACGACCATGGAAAGTAGGTTGATGAGCAGGGTAATAGGTATGCGTTCCAAAATCTTGTCAATAACAAGCCTGTTGTCTGGGGCAAAGGATCTTCCGAAGTCAAGCATTAGCATGTTTCGCAGCCATTTCGCATATTGAACGTACACGGGTTGGTCAAGGCCGTAGTGCGCTCTGATGCGGTTAATGGCTTCCTCATTCATGTTTGGATTAAGATCAGTCAGCAAACTGGTGGGGTCGCCCGGGGCCATCTTCATCACAGAGAACGAGATGACCGTGATGCCCAAGAGCACGGGGATCATAAGAATTAATCTCTTAGCCATATACAGTATCATTCCATGCTCACGGCTCAACAGAATATTTCTGAAGTGATTTTGGAACATACCATTTGATGAAGTCGTAGCTTATCCCTATGGGCGCAGGTACAATCCCGTAAACACGCGAACTGATGATTGGCAGCGAATCCTGGACAAACAAAAATGTATAAGGCTGATCCTCCGCAATAATTTCTTGGAACTTGTCATAATACTTTTTCCTCTCCTCTAGGTCGTAGGTGGAAGCCCCTAGTTCCAATAGGCTATCCACCTCGGGGTTTTGATAAGATATAAAATTGAGTTCCTTCTCGCCTGTTTTGCGCGAATCCCAGATGTCGATTTGACTTGGATCAATGCCAATGCCCCAGCCCAAGAGACACGCTTCAAAATTCCGCTTGTTTATAAAGTTCTTGAGGAAAGCAGCCCATTCTATGACGCGAATGTTCACTTTTATGCCCACAGCTTTCAAGTTTTTCTGCATAATTATCGCCGCGTTTTTGCGAATATCATTTCCTTGGTTGGTTATGATGGTAAATTCGAAGGGTTTCCCGTCCTTTTCGAGGATCCCGTCACCGTTGATATCCTTCCATCCTTCTTCCTCTAGCATTTGTCTAGCTCTCTTTGGATCATAGGGGAATTTTTTCACATTCTGATTATACCAAAAGGTGTCTGGTTTATAAGGAGTATGGGCAACGGTACCTAATCCGAGCAATACGCCCTTCACGATACTCTCTCTGTCTATTGCAATAGTCAGCGCCTGGCGTACTTTCTTGCTCTGGAATTTCCAGTCTTTTAAATTGTAGCCGAGATAGGTATATCCAAACGACAGGTAACGGTACTTCTTAAAGTTTTGTTTAAACCAGCGGGTGTCGGTTTGTCTCATGAACTGGAGAGGTGTTAGTCCCATTTGATCAAGGCGACCCGCTTTTAGCTCTAAAAACATGGTCGCCAGATCAGGTATGATGCGGGTCATGACCCTGTCGATATAGGGTCGTCCCTCAAAATACTCGTGATTGCTGTCCAGAACTATTTTTTCTCCCGTCTTCCACTCTTTGAATTTGTAAGGACCTGTACCGATTGGGTTTCTTTGAAGCGGGCTCTTGGTGATCTCCTGATTCTCGAGGAGGTGGCTTGGCAATATACCTTGACTCCATGATGTAAGCGCAGGAGCATACGGCTTTTCGTATATTGCTTCGCAGGTCAATGAATCGAGCACCCTAAATTCCTTCACTTTCATGAAATCTGTTGCGTAGGCGGTCGGGGTATTGGGATCGACATAAATTTTGTATGTGTATTCCACGTCTTTAGTAGTAAGGGGCGCGCCATCATGCCAGCAGACGCCAGGCCGAAGGAAAAATCGTATTTTCAAGTTGTAATCTGAAATTTCCCACCGAGCCGCTAAATCACCTTGCAGAAGGATGTCTTTGTCGTATTTTACGAGCCCATTGTAAACTAGGCCGGTGATTTCAAAACTGGCAGAGTCCGAAGCGAGCACGGGCAAAAGGACCGAAGCGTCGCCTATGCTCCCGCGGATTATCATGTCCCCATATGCAGGTCCCAGAGGATCTGTAGGTTGAACTATGGCTTGATTCTTGCCTCCATTGTCCTCTGAGTTTCCCGCAGGCGAATCCGACAGCACTCCCAGCAGCAAGAGGCAACAAATTAACGCCCGCACTAGTATGCTTGACATCATGAGCCGCTATTCCTTTCTTCGTTCCGGCTGAATATAGTCAAAACCAAGGCAGGGGGCAAGAGCGACGACGGCATCTCCCCTATACGATTGAAAAAGAAGGGACCCTAGAGAAAGACGGGTATTCATCGTAGGGTCCGCATACGAAGAGTGGGAGACGGTTTTTGCAAAGAGGTTGCATGCGCGGCCTTATGTTGGTAAGTTTTTGCCCAGTAAAGCGCAGACGTTTTTGCTGGGCCTGACCAATAAGGCGTCATGACTATCGGCAGGGATGAAGTTTCACAAGATGGGAGACAATCAATTGCATGAGAAAGATCTGACGGAGAAACAACGTCTTTGGATAGAGGCTTCAAGAAGGATTGGACCAGGACCGATGACCAAGAGTGAACGTACGCTTTTGGAGCAACTCTATGCTGACATGGAGCCTATGGAACAGCAGGAACTTTACAGATATGTTCAGGTGACGTTTGGGGACAAAGACAAGGAAAAGGACGGCCTAGCGTACGAAATAATGCCCGAGGACCCCATAGACCGGATGCAAGACAAGATGTGGTATGAGCCGTCAGGCGCTCTTAAGAAGGCTCTATCCTCGATCCAAAGGACAACCCCGCCCCGTCCCTGATACGATGCTATAGATTCCGTTGATACGCCGGTGTCTGCGCTTTGCAACATCAAAGTACCTTAAGGAGCTCTCATGCTAGACATAAACTTTATTCGCAACAACGTTGACGTCATCAAGCAAGGCATTCTCAAGAAGAAGATGCAGATGGATATTGATGAGCTACTGGACCTCGACATTCAGTTGCGAAAGACAAAATCAGAAGTTGAAGAGTTGCGGGCCGAGAGGAATCGCCTGTCCAAGGATATTCCGAGCGCAACCGATCAAGAAAGAGGACAGATGATCGAGCGGGTAAAGGTTTTGAAGGACAGCCTGGCTAGGCTCGAACCTGAACTCCGACAGATGGAAGAACATTTTGACACGCTCATGCTCTTAGTACCAAATCCGCCTTTACCAGAGGTGCCAGACGGGGATTCCGACGAGGACAATGTCGAAGTGAAGCGCTTCGGTGTCCCTCCGCGGTTCTCATTCCTTCCAAAGGATCATCTTGAGCTTGCTGAAGAATTGGATATTGTGGATATGGCTCGCGCGTCGAAATTCGCTGGCGCCCGTATGTACGTACTCAAGAATGAAGGAGCAATGCTGGAATTCGCCCTGTTCAAGTTTGCGCTGGACACATTGCTTGAAAGGGGTTTTCGCCCGATGATCGTTCCTCAGCTCGTACGGCGTCACGCCATGATTGGGACGGGATTCTTCCCCTTAGGCGAGGAGGACACTTTTCTTGTTGAGAAAGACGACCTTTATCTAATCGGAACAGCCGAAGTGTCTCTAGTATCGTACCATACGGACGAGATATTGTCAGAGGCGGAACTGCCTAAGCGCTACTGCGGTTATTCTACGTGCTTTCGACGAGAAGCGGGTTCGTACGGACGGGACACGCGAGGTTTTTACCGACTACACCAGTTTAACAAGGTTGAGCAAGTGACGATCTGCGTGAATGACCCAGAAGTTTCACGAGAAGAACATTATCGTCTCCTTGGCAATGCAGAAGCCATAGTGCAAGGCCTAGGCTTGCCCTATCGTGTTGCGTTGGCATGCGGGGCCGAAATTGGACAGGGTCAAGTCCTCAAACATGAAATAGAGACGTGGATGCCTAGTCGATCTAAGTATTCGGAGACTCACTCATGTTCATCGCTTTACGAGTTTCAGGCTCGGAGGCTTAAAATAAGGTGGCGCGGGAAGGACAATAAGACTCGTTTCTGCTACACGCTCAACAACACTGCCGTGGCGTCGCCACGTATCCTCATCCCCATTTTGGAAAACTTTCAAAACGAGGACGGGAGTGTGACCATTCCTGAAGTGCTACGCCCTTTGATGGACGGAATGGAGCGAATAGAGCCCAAGAAGAAATCTAGATAGGAAGCTTCTTCTTAACTGGTCAAAGCATAGCCCGTCAGTGGCCGCTACCTTAGAGGGCTACCCAAGAGAGTCGCATTGCCAGGGCGCCTTACAGAGTATAAAGCTCTTCTCCATAGAGCTTTATCCACTGCTCCTTAAGCGCTTCATAGGCTTTAGGTACGTCGCTGACCCCGAGAAGTAAGATGGTTCTCTCTCCGCATCCTGCAATACCTATGCATGAGTATAGATATTCGACATTTATGTCAGCCAGTTTAAGTGGTTTAAGTACGGCGTTCAACCCCCCTGGGTGACTCGGCGTCTCTGCCGCAATGATGTTTTGGGTGGTTATCTCGTAGCCGGCGCTTCGCAATATATTTTGGGCCCGTACAGGATCAGAGGGCACAAAACTCATAACGCCCTCGTCGCCGTTAGTCCTTACCGTAAGGGCCAGGATGTTTATTGCATTGCTGCCGAGAAGTTCACTTACCGCGGAAAGCGTGCCTGGCCTGTTTTCAAGTCTCACTACAATCTCTTCTACTGTCTTCATGGTAACGTTTTGTCTCTCTCTACGGAATATGCCCGGCTTTACGCCTGACAACAGCACTCTGACGTCTTTTCTGCAATGAAGGCTGCGCCTTTGGCGCAAGCATCTTGATTCATCTTAATGATGATTGGCTTTTTACCTTCGAGTACCGTCTCTATCGCTCTAAATACGGCTTCTCGGGACACGATACCGGTAACTCCAACCGCTGCCCCAAGCATCACCATATTGAGCGATCGGTCATTGCCCAGCTCATGGGCTAGTGAATTGGCTGGTACATTCACCACTTCTATATCTGCCCGTTTTGGACGATGTTGGATGAGATCGCTGTTCAGAAACATGGTTCCACCAGATTTGATCATATTCTCGTATTTTAGCACTGAGGGATAGTTCATTGCCACCACGTATTCTGGTGAGGAGGCTACTGGAGAGGCTATTTCTTCGTCTGAGATGACGACCGTACAATTGGCCGTTCCACCTCGAACCTCCGCACCATAAGCGGGTAGAAAGGTTACGTGTTTTTCTTCGTGAAGCCCTGCCCAGGCGAGCACATACCCCATCATAAGAACTCCCTGACCCCCGAAACCGGAAAAAACAGTTTTAAGCAACATCCTTAATCACCTTCGGTTCGAAAGATTTTGACATTGTCTCGTTGACCCATTTTACGGCTTGCGCAGGCGTCATCTTCCAATTGGTAGGGCAGGGAGAAAGGATCTCGACGAGAGAAAATCCTAGGTCATCAATCTGAGTCTGAAATGCTTTTTTTATGGCCTTCCGCGTTCGGATGATTCCCTTGGGACTCGAGACCGCTGTTCGCTCGATATATACACTTCCAGCCGTTAGGGCGAGCATACTGCTCAAGTCTAGGGGATTGCCATCTCTCAAGGGAATTCTTCCACCCGGCGAGGTTGTGGTGACCTGGCCAAGGATGGTGGTAGGAGCCATTTGCCCACCGGTCATTCCATATACTGCGTTGTTGACAAAGATAGCTGTGATCCTGTCGCCCCGGTTCGCCGCGTGGATTACTTCCGCGGTACCGATGGCCGCGATGTCTCCGTCCCCTTGGTAAGTGAACACCACCCTGTCCGGCAAAACCCGCTTTATCCCAGTGGCAACAGCAGCAGCCCTTCCGTGTGGAGCTTCGGCCATATCCACATCAAAATAGTTGTATGCTAGGACAGCGCAACCGGCTGGGGGTACACCAATGGTCCGGTCTTGAATCCCAAGTTCATCGATCACTTCTGCCACTAGTCGATGAATGATGCTGTGGCCGCATCCCGGGCAGTAATGAAACGGATTGTCCTTTAGCGATTTTGGTCTAGAAAATACTTTCTCCACTGTCTTCCTCTCTCAGCCTTTGTTTGCTCATTTTACCGACACGACTGGTTGACTGGCGTTATCATGGTCTCCTACACTTTCGAGCACTGCCTCACCGGCGATGTCAGAAGGTCAACCCTACGGTGGGCTTCCCACCGGCTCACGCCGCGGAAGCAATCTTATGGTAGTTGGTCGTGATGGCCCTTGCCAATTCCTCAGGGGTTGACACCACGCCTCCGGGACGGCCGTAGAATGCAACGTCGCACCGCCCTTGCACAGCCAACTGAACGTCTTCGACCATCTGACCCGTGCTCATTTCGAACACAAGAATCCGTTTTACCTTCCGGCTTAAGGCCGCCAACGATTTCACGGGGAAAGGCCACAAAGTCTTAGGTCTGAATAGTCCTACTTTCAGACCGAGAGATCTCGCGCGCGCTACTCCGCCCTTAGCAATGCGAGCCGCTGTGCCGTAGGCCGCGACTATCATTTCCGCGTCGTCTATCAAATAGGTTTCCTGATCCGGGATGGTGTCCGAAATAATTTCGTATTTCCTAACTAGTCGCCAGTTCAATTCCTCTTCTAGAGGCGGATCCAGCCACAGCGACCGAATGATTTTGCTCGGTCGTCCTTTGGCACCATCCAAAATCCAGTCTTTCTTCGGGAGATCGGCGGGATCGATGGGATCCGGGAAACTAACTGGTTCCATCATTTGCCCCATCATTCCGTCTCCCAGTATCATGACAGGAGTCCGATAGGTGTCAGCCAGATCGAACGCTAGTCGAGTCATGTCGGCTATCTCCTGTCCATAGGCTGGCGCCAATACGATGGTTCGGTAGTCTCCATGGCCACCCCCTTTAGTCGCCTGAAAGTAGTCGCCCTGAGCTGGAGCAATGTTACCTAGGCCGGGGCCTCCCCTCATCATGTTCACGATGACTGCTGGTAGTTCCATCCCTGCTAGGTAAGAAATTCCTTCTTGTTTCAGACTTATGCCCGGGCTAGATGATGATGTCATGACCCTGGCACCCGCTACGGATGCGCCTATCACCATGTTAATAGCTGCCAGTTCGCTTTCGGCCTGCAAGAATACAGCGCCCGGAAGTTTGGCAAATGCGGCCGCCATATACTCGGGCAGCTCATTCTGGGGCGTGATGGGGTAGCCAAAATAGGCCCTGCAACCGGCCCTGATAGCCGCCTCACCAAGGACATGAGTACCTCGCATGAGCACTTTTTGTTCGCTTTTCGTTTTCATCTCATACCTTCTGAGGAAGTCGGTAATTTAGGATCTAGGCACACCTGGTTCATGGGAGGCCAGGCTTAGTGATCAAGATACCGCTTGATTCCACCGGGTTCTTTCTTATCCCTTGCCGCTGACATCATTTGCCGCTTGAGTCGAATCGCTGTTCTTGTGCTCGCGATACACTTCTATTGCAACATCGGGGCAGGTAAGAGCGCACATCGCACAGCCAGTACATTTCCTTTTGTGCGACTTGGGAGCATCGTCTTCGAGAAAACGCGCGGGATAATAGCCTTTTGTGTTGAGCTCATCAGAGATTTCTATTTTCTTCATGGGGCAAACGAGTATGCATAATCCGCAGCCTTTGCACCGATCTTTATCTATGGTGATTCGTCCCTTCAATCTCATCTCCGTTTTGAACAGATTAAATTATAAACATAATGAGCATAGTTGATATTGTCAACGATTGCTGCGCTATTTGTTACGGATAAGACTCCACAAAGGAACGGCCAGGATGTCCTGCGAGTACGTTATCCTCGTCTGATCCGCGTCTAAGACTCATGAGTACTTGCAAGAATTCTCTGCGTCTCTCTATAGGTTGAAGAAAACCATAGGATTAAGATAGTGACTTGAGAATCGCCGAATGCACAGAGGATCAGACCATTTCAGGCTTGAGCTCCTGAGGGACGTCAAGAGATCATTTGTGTTGGTGTGGCAAAGCCGTACGTATTTGTATCAAGCTGGCACGTAAAATGTGTTCAAGGGGATTCTTCAAGAGACTTTGCCCAGTATTCAAAATAGCTTTTCCAGAGAGGGTTGCGAGTCAAATCAATGGATTTCCTAAAAAGGACCGCAGCCGATTTTGCATGCCCTAAGTCCGTGTAAGCAGCGCCCGTCATGGTGATCGAAGGCAAAAGTTCTGGGTCCAATTCCGTCGTCAAGACAAAATTCAAGAGACGGTTTTTTCGAGGGCTATGTTGGAGGAGGGCCCCTGTGAAGATGGCGTAAGCGAATGGAGGAGCTAGTTCGCGAGCCCTATGCCAATCTTCTATGCCCTTTAAGATATGTCCGCTCCTTATAAGAACACTGCCGCGGTTGGCGTAGGCCGCATAAAAATATGGGTTTTTCTGAATAGCCCTTGAGAACAACTCTGTTGCCTTTTCAAAGTGACCCCTGTTCGCGGCGGCTACTCCCTCTGAAAAATGATCTAAGGACAAGGCAGTGTCATTAATCAGTGGAGAAAAGAGGAATACAAAGATGAGGGACGCCTTTACAGTCAATGAATAGAGGCTGAATCCAGCGCTGAGTAGGGTCTCGAATCTTGCACGCTTACGGGTAATAGCAAATAGTATGTCTGAGTGAAGGCAGCGCACTGATATGAAACCACCGGATCTGATACTGTCGTGTATTCTGAAGATCCTAGCAACAAAAGGATACACGACGGTGTCACTCCTAGGAAATCTAAGGAACTCTATAAGCGGTGTTCCCGACAAATTTGTCATGCTGCGACATCGTCACTGGTAAAGGGACATGAAGTAAGGGCAAAACCTCTCTGCATCACAGTCCGTTCGGACGTTGTCTTTTTGCTGCGTATTTCCGGAATCTTATATCATGATACCTCGCGACTCGCAAGGACGTTACGGGTACAACAGTTACGGGTCCAACTCTTGCCAGGAATACATTGTTTGGGTATATTAAAAATCTAGTCCCTAGGTGCGGGACGTTCTATTTTAAGGGGGGTCTGCATTGCGTAAGGTCCAACCAGAAGGTGGCCGAACAAATACCCCTTTCTTGCAATACGAGAGATGCACGAAAGGCGGCTCGAAATAAAGTCCGTAAACCGTGAGGACCAGGAGGCAACCTCGCAACAAAACTTAGATTTAGAGGAGTGAACTGTATGAAGGTTTCTGAAGTTGAACGTTCTTTGTGTAGTTTGGTTGGCAATTCAAGAGGTTCCGGCGCCTACACTCTTTTTGGAGTGTTAATATTAGTAGTTGCTATAATCGCTGGTATATTGGCTTTTCCATGGGGGGACGTGTTTAGGGGAAGGGTCAATCCCGACTTCGTGGCTGCCAATGAGGCAATGTCAAGAAACCAGTGGGATAAAGCCATAGCGCTTTTCGACAGATGCATGAAGGCTGACCCGGATGATTGGGCGGCATACGTGGGCAGATCGCGGGCCTACGTTGGTTCAGGGAACCTACAAAAGGCTTTAGATGACGCCAACAAAGCGCTGCAAAAGAAACCAGATAGTTCCCTAGCATACGGACAACGAGGCATTGTGGAAAAGATCCTTAAAAAGCATGACGATGCCTTGCGAGATTTTTCGGAGGCAATCAGGCTAGACTCAGGCTATGCCTGGGCCTACGCTCAACGCTCGGACATACATTCAAGGCAGCAAGACCAAGAAAAAGCCTTGCAGGATGCCAACAAGGCAATACAGATAAAGCCAAATTTTGTAGAAGCGCTGCGTCTGCGTGCTTGGGTATTGAGCAGAATGGGCAAGTGCAAAGAGGCGAACGAAGATTTCAAGAAGGTTGAGAAACTGAGCCCCAACGATGTATGGTCCATGCAAGACAAGGCATGGTTCCTTCTTACGTGTCCTGATGAGAGCCTTCATGACCCTACGAAGGCCATGGAGCTGGCCAAAAAGGCTATCGAATTGACTGAAGGTAAAGATGGCGTGATTTACGAAACTATTGCTGAAGCCTATTTCAGACAGGGTGATTCCCTTAAGGCTGCCGAAAGCCAACGAAAGGCGATTGAACTTGGATCAAAGAAGTGTCCCGATGGTTCCTGCCTGAAAGAAATGAAACAGCGTCTTCAGAAATACGAGATGGCAGCTAGACCAGAGGTGCGAAACTCTTACGAATTCTTACCCTTGGACAGTGCTTATTGAAAAAGAACATCAGGTCCGCGAGCCGTATAATCTGCGAGCTTGCGGGCCGTTCCTACTCCCTCTAAGGCATCCCAGAATAAAGTAGATGCACCCTATTTGACAGCCGGGGCGTTTTTCGGCATGATTAGCCGGCGGAGAGCGACCAACTAAGGAGATGGCATTAAATGGAAATCCCTAATGATCGCTTATACTCAGAGTATCATCTTTGGGTGAAGTTGGAGGACGGCCTAGCAACCGTAGGGATCACAGAACATGCGAGAGAGGAAATGGGTGACGTCGATTACATCGAACTTCCATCAGAGGGCGACATACTGACAAGGGGGCAGCCATTTGGCATTATTGAAACGAGTAAGGCCGTGACAGACCTAATCGCGCCAGTCTCGGGTCGAGTCTCTGAAACCAACGGATCATTGCTTGAAGCCCCTGAGGCTCTCATGGACGCTCCTTACTCAGACGGATGGCTTATTTCTGTCGAACCTGCAGACCTAGACGAGTTCAAAGAATTAATGAATGGAAGCTCATACGCGGACTACTTGCAAACCGTCAGGGACTCGGAATAGAATCAGACCTATAAAATCCGCCGGAAGTAGTTGCCTGTTATATAAACGAAATTAGCCCTTATCCTGAGGCGTTTAGCTCGCATCCTACTTGGGAACGGATAATACGGGGCCGCAACTGTGATGGCCCTAACTGCGGACTCATCCAAAATAGCATGTCCCGAAGAATCGATGAGGTTTACGGACACTAGCTCACCGTTGCGTGCTATGGAGAATTCCACCATAAGCGACCCGCCGATGCCTGCGCTTGCCGCAGACGACGGATATACCCATACTCCCTGGATCTTATTCTTGAGATAGAGAAGATAAGAAAAAAATTTCTCTTCTCGAGTGTTAATATCTACAACTGCCTCGTCCGCATCTCCCTCAGGGAAAAAATCAGACGACCCGGAATAAGGAGATATGCCGGTAGCTATTTCCCTTTCCCTCCGGGTGGGGTTGAGATCAGGTTCCATAGATTTTTGAGGTACTTGAGGTCTTTGAGGACGAGGGGGATAGTCACGCGCCAGCCTTGGGGGGGCCGTGTTTTTTTGTGAATCAAGTTCTTTGCTCTTGTTGGTTTCTTTCTTAGATTTGTCGTTCAACGGCAGCGTTAAGTTAGGGGCGGCGGGTGGAATCATGGCAGCCAGCTTTTGTTGCTGCATATCCATGTGTCCGATCGGAGCTTTTGGAGCTGGCAGTACTTTTGGGATCTTCTCAATCGGAGTGGAATGATTGCGATCGGAGATGGCGCTTGCGTGCTTAGGAACGGGTTCGTCTAGACGTTCTGTCATGGGCTGTTCGATAAGTCTCACGTTGGTGATTTCTTCACCAGGTTTAAGGAGAGCTTGGCGCGGCTGAAGATTTACTGACGCGGAAAGCCAACCTAAGATAGCAATGTGAAGGGCTATCGACGCTGCTATGGCATACCTCAGATTCCTAGAGTCCTGGGAAACGCCATCCTCGACAGTGGAAATAAGTGCGTCAGAATCGGTAACCTTCAATGAATTGCCGGACCCATCCTTGATAGAAGTCGTCGGCCGTATGGGGGAATCATCTGGGCCCCGAGCAGACCTATACGATGGCTCTTCTCCAGACTGAACAAGCCTCACATGATTAAAATCCTTGCAACAATACAAGTCTCGCAATAAGTTACCTCTCGTTCGCCTCAAGGCCGCATTTCTAACAGAGTTTCTAGCCGCCAGTCTCCTGCGAAATCAACCGATTATCTATTCCTAACTATCATTGTATAAGGACTCGATTTCCTTCTCGATGTTCCATTTTAATGAGGAAGTTGCGATTCTTTCTCAAGCTCAATTAACTTGAAATCCCTCCGTGATTGAAGCAAAATTCATACGGCTACGCGTGGCCATTGTGGTGTATGATCTTGGCAGCGCACTCTCAACGCTAGTCGGGCGCTTCGGGCCATACGGCCCTGGTCCCTTTTAAGCTCGGAAGATATCTAGCACGGATGAGACAGCATTTCCAGAGTCTTGACGACGCGCTAGTTTTTCAGCGGCGCCTCCAGTCCTTACTCGCAAACAGGCCTATTGGGGGCGGTGTAGCAGGCAAATGCAGGAGACGTTCAGATTCGGAGAGCGAGGTTTTCCATGGCAAAATCGAGAAGAGGCAGGGATTTTGAAGAAACGGGAATCAATGAATCAGAAAAGACTCGGGCTATAGACATTGCAGTGAGCCAGATTGAAAGGCAATTTGGTCGCGGCTCCATCATGAAGCTAGGAGCAGGCGGAATCGTGCCTGACATAAAAACCATACCCACGGGCTCCTTAGGATTAGATATTGCGATTGGCGTAGGGGGGATACCGCAGGGGCGCATTATAGAGATTTTTGGACCTGAGTCGTCGGGAAAGACGACCCTGTGTCTTCACGTCATTGCAGAAGCACAGAAGCGGGGAGGGTTTGCAGCTTTCGTCGATGCGGAGCACGCCTTGGACATACATTACGCCAAGAAGCTGGGGCTGAAGACAGATGAGCTGCTTGTTTCTCAGCCTGACACCGGGGAACAGGCGTTGGAAATCACGGAAATCTTAGTGCGATCAGGGGCGCTTGACGTAGTGGTTATCGACTCGGTTGCCGCATTGGTGCCTAGGGCTGAAATAGAAGGAGACATGGGGGATGCACACATGGGTCTTCAGGCCAGACTCATGTCTCAGGCCCTTAGAAAACTTACTGCGGCCATAGCCCGTTCAAACACTGCCGTAATCTTCACGAATCAGATAAGGCAAAAAATAGGCATCATGTTTGGGAATCCAGAGACGACCACAGGGGGCAACGCACTGAAATTCTATGCGTCGTTGCGATTGGACATCCGTCGTGTAGGACAAATTAAGGAGGGAGAAAATGTTACCGGCTCTCGGACAAGGGTCAAGGTGGTGAAAAACAAACTTGCCCCACCCTTTCAACAGGTTGAGTTCGACATAATGTACAATGAAGGTATCTCAGCAGCTGGCGAGATACTCGACATGGGAGTTGAAAACGGTGTCATAGAGAAATCAGGGGCCTGGTATTCGTATGGCGAAGAAAGGATTGGTCAGGGAAGAGAGAACGTAAAACAGTATCTCAAAGACAACCCCGAAATGCTCAGTCAGATTTGTGATAAGTTGCTAGAAATGAAGGGGATAAGATTGAAAGGGAGCGCCGAAGAAGTGACAGAGGACAGCGAGTTTGATAATGCAGGCCACGACTAATAGGCTTGATGCCATACTCAAGAAATGCGACGAAGCAGGGGCCTCTGACCTTATTCTCAAGATGAGGCTGCCGCCAGTAATTAGGACTTGCGGCTCACTAGCGCCCCTGAAGGGCGAGACGCGGCTTTCTGCTGAAGAACTAGTCACCCTGGCCAGATCCATCATGGACGATGATCAGTGGTCGCGTTTCACGGCAGCTCGGGACTTGGACCTAGCCTACGAGGCCCCGTCCATCGGAAGATTCCGGATAAGCGTCTTTTTCCAGCAGGGTACTGTAGCAATGGTCTTTCGGATGATACCCACTGAGCCGCCGCTCATTGGGGATTTAAATCTTCCTGCTATCGTTGGTCAGCTAGCTCTGGAACCTAGGGGTCTGGTCCTTGTTACAGGGACAACGGGCTCGGGCAAATCAACAACCCTTGCTGCCATGATCAGTCACCTAAACTCAATGAGGAACTGCCACGTTATAACCATAGAAGATCCTATTGAATTCATTCATCGTGATAGAAAAAGCATCATTAACCAACGAGAGATTGGACGCGATGCTCTGAGCTTTCCAAGGGCATTGAGGGCCGCTTTGCGCGAAAACCCAGACGTGATCTTGGTAGGAGAAATGCGGGATCTGGAAACCATTACGACCGCATTGCTTGCTGCCGAGACAGGCCACATGGTACTGAGCACTCTGCACACTGCTGATGCCGTAGAAACAATACGTCGCACGATTGCTTCCTTTCCAATGGCCCATCAGTCGTTGGCCAGACTACGTCTGGCATCCGCCCTTCGAGGAGTGATTTCCCAAAGGCTCCTTCCCACGAAGGAGGGAGGTCATATGGTTCCCGCTGTCGAAGTGCTTGTATCCACCGGCAGGATCAGAGAGTGCATTGAAGACGAATACCGAACTTGGGAGATCCACGACGCAATTTTCGAAGGGCATGTAAACTATCAAATGCAGACATTTGACCAGTCCATACTGGAACTTTACCAGAAGGGACTTATCTCGTATGATACCGCTTATGAGGCAGCTACGAAGCGCGATGACTTCGCCCTGTTCGTAAGGGGAATCAGCAGCGGAGGGGAAGGAAATTGGGAACTCAAAACCTGAGCCACGACTTCATAAGATCGAATGTACGCGCTAACTGTACTCGCTCTAGGCAAACGTGAGTGTGGGCAATGCATCTTATGAAGTCTCTTTTACCGACGAGTCAAAAAGGCTTGCCTTCATGACCATCTAGAAATTATTAAGTGAGATTCATGTCAGACAGAACGAATTCCAGCACTCATGGTTTAGGTTACTATAAGTCCTTAACTAGGAACATGGTTGTCATAATGCTCGTGGTGTCGATGATGCCATTAGTCCTTATCAGCGGCATACTCCCATACTATTTCCACGTGTCGTATCAGGAAAAGGCTGTTGATCACCTCAAAGTCCTGGTGAAGAAACATCAGCAAAACATTGATCGATTTCTTACTCTCAAGCTTGCCGACCTAAGGGTTGTGTCCCGACTCTTCCCTTTTGAACAATTGCTCGAGGAACCTTTCTTGAAGGAATGTCTCAGCATACTTCAACAGGAGTATAAACATTCATTCGTCGATATTGGGGTTGTCGATGAAAAGGGCGTGCAGGTCTCCTATGCTGGCCCTTTCAAATTGAGAGAGGTGGACTACTCTCGGGCTGATTGGTTCAAGAAAGCCCTCGAGAATGAAAGCTACATCAGCGACGTATTCCCGGGTATCCGTGGAATACCTCACTTTATAGTGACGTCGCTTGTTAACTATAGAGGGGCCAAGTGGGTAGTACGGGCTACTGTTGACTTTGAGGCCTTTAATTCGCTCGTGGAAAGCATCCGAATTGGGAAGACCGGATTTGCATTCATCGTAAACAAGGGAGGAGAGTTTCAGACCAAGACCCGACACGAGGCCCTCGCTTCCCAGGGCGCCTACAGGTCTCTAATCTTTGGCGAGGCAATAACTGACGAAGAGATAACGTTTCTTGAGCTGAGCAGCGAAGGTGGTAAGGAAACCATCTATGTAGTGGCTCCACTAAAGAATGGCGAGTGGTATCTAGTATACCAGCAGGACGCTTCGGACGCGTACGCCGTGGTCGAACGCGCACGGTGGTTGTCCCTTCTCATTTTTATTATCGGTATTCTTGCCGTAGGCTTTGTATCGATGCTGATGGCTCGGAGGATGGTCAGAAAGATCAAAGAATCGGATCAGCAGAAAGAAATGATGAATGAGCAGGTCATAGAGGCAGGCAAGCTGGCGTCTCTCGGAGAATTGGCCGCCGGCATAGCACACGAGATCAATAATCCAGTGGCCATCATGGTAGAAGAGGCTGGATGGATGGAGGATCTTCTGAAAGAGGAGCAGCAAGCCCATTTCGAGAATGCCGACGAATTTGCCCGCTCGCTTAATCAGATCAAGGTCCAGGGTCATAGGTGTAAACAGATCACTCACAAGTTGTTGAGTTTCGCAAGGAAAACCGATCCGACGGTCAAAAACGTCAACCTCAACGAACTCATCGAAGATGTGGTCGCTCTCTCGGAGCAGCGAGCAAGGTACACTGCCGTGAAGATTAATCTCCATCTAGGAGGAGACATTCCTACCGTTACAGTTTCGCCGTCAGAAATTCAACAAGTGATGCTGAACCTCATTAACAACGCATTGGATGCCATGGAAAAAACTGGCGGGACCATAGACATTACCTCTCGGGTGGATGGGTCCTTTGTGGTTGTAGATGTAGCAGACAATGGCCCGGGCATCGCCAAGGCCAACTTGACTAGGATTTTCGATCCTTTTTATACCACAAAACCGGTTGGCAAAGGCACTGGTCTTGGGCTTTCTATTTGCTACGGCATCGTGAAAAAGATGGGGGGAGATATCACGGTGAACAGCGCCAAGGGGGTAGGGGCTACCTTTCACGTTCACATCCCTTGGCCCAACGAAAAGAAAGGTTCTGAATAAGGATTTCCTTTGTGCTCTGGTGCACCGGTAAATCTAGGCCCTGGGATGTTATATGAACAATAATCCGAACCGTAATCCTATGAAAATAAAGCTTCTTATCGTAGATGACGAAGAAGGCTACGTCAACATCCTGTCAAAGCGGCTGACCAAGAGAGATTTTAACGTTACGACGGCGCTGAGTGGGACGGAGGCTATAAAGGCACTCAGGCATCAGGACTTTGACGCAGCGGTTCTGGACCTCAAAATGGAGGACATGGACGGAATTGAGGTGTTGAAGATTTTCAAGAAAATGGCGCCGGATCTAAGCGTCATAATGCTCACAGGCCACGGCTCAGAGCAGGCAGCGAGAGACGGCCTGGTTCACGGCGCCTTTGACTATCTGACCAAACCCTGTGAATTGGAGGAACTCATAGAGAAAATTTACGAGGCCTGTAAAGGAGGAAAAGCCAGTGACTGATTTTAGGGTGCTGCTAGTGGATGATGAAGTGGAGTTCGTGGAAACGCTTGTCAAGCGACTAAGAAAGAGGAGGCTCGACGTCATAGCAGCGTCAAGCGGAAAAGCGGCTTTAGGTTTGATAAGGCAGCAGCCAGTTGATGTCGTGGTACTTGACGTAAAAATGCCGGATATGGACGGCATCCAGACCCTCAGAGAAATCAAGAAAGTCAACCCAGATGTAGAAGTTATAATGCTCACGGGCCATGCCAGCGTCGAGGTAGCTCTACAGGGAATGGAGCTTGGGGCCTTCGACTATTTGATGAAGCCTATGGATATTGATGAATTGCTTTACAAGCTTCAGGATGCTTACAAAAGGAAATGGTGCAGACAGGAAGAGATGGAGTGCATTATCCCCAGCGGACTAAAGAATGACTAACACAGGGAAAATTGACTCATGTTGTTTTTCTCCGCAGGAGAAATCCACCTAGGCCCATAAAGCATCTCTTTGCAAGATGTAAATTATTTTGACATTCAGACTTCCATACGCTCGTGACTTGCTCGTTCCAGCTCGGCCCAATCTCTAGCCTTCAGATTACTTGCATGTCCCAATGGCAACCCTCTCGGCTTGGCACGCCAGTTGCTTACTTGATGATCAGCATATCGCATTCATCCCTTGATCGGAGGAAAACAAATGAAATGGGGGAAGCAACTGTACTGGATGTTTGTCGAAGCCTCTAAAGCGCACGCACGGTGGGACTATGAGACGTCGATGAACATACTTACGAATAGGAAAAAACTACTCCTACTGGCATTTATGACTATGCCAGTTGTACTTGGATCGGTGGCGTTAGCCATGGACCTTCCCGCTACCCTAGGAGGTTACAAGGCATACACACCCGCATATTACTCGACATCTATATTCCTTGTCTCGATTGTCATTGGGCTTTGCGCCGGACTGATCACAGGTTGTATAGGAGCTGGAGGGGGATTCATCATCACCCCTGCTTTGATGAGCGCGGGGATAAAAGGCATCCTGGCGGTAGGAACTGACCTTTTTCATATTTTTGCCAAAGCCATCATGGGAACGGCAGTCCATAAGAAGCTTGGAAATGTGTCGGTGGGCTTGGCAATTGCTTTTCTTGTAGGCTCGGGCCTAGGCGTATTTGGAGGCGGATTCATTAACCGAGCTTTATACGAATCCAATCCCGTGTTGAGCGACACGTTCATCAGTGTTGTCTATGTGTTGTTACTAGGATTCTTGGGGTTTTATTCTCTCTTCGACTTTCTACGCTTAAGAAGAGAAGGAGCCGATATCGGCGCTCACGCGGGGGAGAGCCCTCACGGCGGAGCAGCGGCTACTGGAAAAGTTGGTCTTCCGGCGAAACTCCAATCTGCTAGGATACCGCCCTCCATAACCTTTGATGAGGACCTGGTGCCTGGAGGTAAGAAGATCCCCGCGCTTTTTGTGGCCATAGCCGGCGCCATCGTAGGCTTCGCTGCTGCAATCATGGGCGTAGGAGGCGGATTCCTCACATTTCCTATCTTCGTGTATGTCCTGGGAGTCTCGTCATTCACGACTGTAGGGACAGACATCCTACAGATCATTTTTACGGCTGGTTTAGCTTCCATCGCTCAATACGCAATCTACGGGTTTATCTTTTATACCCTCGCCATGGGGATGCTCCTTGGCTCATTGATCGGAATCCAGCTGGGGGCTTTAACCACAAAGGTAGTAAAGGGGATCTACATCAGGGGATTTTATGCAATATCCATCCTTGCAGGCTTTGTCAACCGATTTTTTGCCCTACCATCAAAACTCAAACAAATGGAAGTCCTTGATATATCAGACTCCTTGGCCAAAGGATTGGACCAAATCGGGATGGTTGTCTTCTTTGTGGTAATAGGTTTTTTTGCCTTATGGGTAATTAGCAAGTTCTTTGGAAACATTCGATACCTTCGAGGGGAGGTTTGATGATGCTTATTCATAACAAGAAGACATTCGGAGTTGGTTCGCTGTTATTTATCACCTTCCTAATGGCTTTGGGAGTTATGTTCTCGCCCTTCTTTGCTGGCGAAAACGCCCTCAAAGCATCTGACAAGCTTTTCAACTCAATATCAAAAGGATCGACCTATTATATTCAAGACCTTTTGAAGAAAACACAGGCTCTGGGAGATGAGAAGTTCGAAGCAACGGTCAAACTCCGGACGGACGAGCTAGCCCAAAAGTCCCAGAAGATTTTGGAAGCAGCAGGGAATCAGGCGTCCCTCGCAGGCTCTCAATTGAGTATTAACGGGAAGTTGCATGAAACATTAAGGGCTGCTCTCAAAGACGCAGACTCGATGTTTCACAATAGAGATTCTGAGCTAGCACAAAGATACGGCTTTCCCGGAATGGAAGGCCTGTTCGTATGGTGGAGCGTACTTAAAGAGATAGAAAAAGATCTCACAAGACAAAGCAAGTTTAAGGAGGCCTCGTTCGTATCAACAGTCATCAAGAAAGGAGTGGAAGTCGGTTACAACTTCTTCGGCATATCGCCCGAAAGTGCCGTGTCTAAGGCGGGAATATTGATTTTCGCACTCGTGTTTTATGTTATATATACCCTGTGGTGGGGCATAGCTATTATGCTCCTCTTCGAGGGATTTGGCTTGGAAATGAAGGCCGGTGCCAAGAAAGAGGTTTAGTCCCAGAACCAGGTGAGTTTACAATTCAGATAGAACAGGTAATATGAACATGATGTGGACAGGTGCTTGGCGGATTTGGGGTGCAGGTATTAAAATGGCTCCCTTTTGTGAATCGATCATGCGAACATAACATTGCGGATACTATAATGAAGCTGTCGCAGCTTCTCAATCGACTATTGAGGCGACGCGCAGGTACTGGGGATGACCAACAGGTGAAAGACCTTCGCGCCGCCTTTGCCACTCGTTACCACAATTTCAAGCTTCTCCTCACAGCAAATAACAAGGCGCTGGAAACAATGTCTGAACTCGAGAAGGCCCTCGAGGGGGGACAGCCTTTTGGGATGAATTTCGTCAGGTCTCGCGCTACTGCTATAAGTGTAACTGTTTTCCGTATTATTAAACATTTGGACGAGCTTACTCCTGGGAAATACACGGAACTGTATGACCGCTTCAAATATATTGAAGGGGCCATCACAGATGCTCTAACCACGAGCTTGCTTAACCCCGAAGGCCCGTTGGTCATTCCCCTCAGAGATGTGGACAGGACTATGGCTGATCAGGTCGGCAACAAAATGGCAAATATCGGAGAGATGAAAAATCGAGCTTTTATCCCCACGCCGGAGGGATTTGTCGTAACAGCTCGGGCCTACTACGAGTTCTTGTCGTACAATGGGCTTAAGGATGAAATAGACAGGCGTATTCAGTCTGTGAGCGTGGACACAATGGAAGACCTGTATAAATTAAGCGCGGACGTTCAGCGACTGATTATGGACGCGAACCTGCCCAAGGAGCTTGAGACGGCCATTTGGTCTGGCTACTCAAAATTGGAGGGCCTGGTTCATCCGGGAGTGAAGGTCTCCATGAGGAGCACCGCTTTAGGCGAAGATGCCAGCGGCACTTCCTTCGCTGGACAGTTTCGATCGGACCTCAACGTGAGTAAAGATAATCTCATCCAAGCATATAAGAGCATTATCTCTAGCAAGTATAGTTTACCGTCCATAACGTATCGTCTAAGCAAAGGTATCCCGGACGATGCGATTGCCATGTGTGTGGGATGTATGGTCATGGTGGATCCAGTCTCTGCGGGGGTAACATATTCTAGAAACCCAGTGGATTTCAGAGATCACAATGTGACCATTCATGCGGTTTGGGGGCTGGCCAAGGCAGTTGTTGACGGCACAGTGGATGCTGACGTGTTTATAGTGTCGCGCAACGACCATTTGAAGATATCGAGGAAGACCATAGGCGATAAAGCGATTGAGTTTAGATGCTTCCCGGAAGAAGGAGTCTGCCGGAATGATATTTCTGGTCCGAAGTCATCGGAACAGTCAATTACCGACCAGCAAGCGCTGGAACTGGCGGCTATGGCAATTCGCATCGAGAAATACTATGGGATACCTCAAGACATAGAGTGGGCCATAGACGAAGGCGGAGTTATATACGTCCTGCAGTGTAGGCCGCTCCAGCAAATGGACTTGCATGAAGAATCCGCGCCCGTTGCCGAGCTTCCTGATTCTCCTAACAGCATCTTGCACGGCGGCGTAACCGCTTGTCCGGGAATCTCAACCGGACAGGTATTCATTGTGCGGAATGATGTTGACAAATTGCAATTTCCAAAAGGAGCTATCCTCGTGGCTCTTCAGTCTCTCCCTCGGTGGGCCCCTCTCCTAACCTCGGCCGCAGCCGTGGTCACTGAGCTAGGGGGAGTGGCTGGACACTTAGCCAACGTCGCCAGGGAATTCGGCGTGCCTGCCCTTTTCGGAGTATCAGGCGCTCTCAAAACTCTCAAGACCGGGGATCTTGTTACTGTGGACGCCACAGGGAGAAGAATATACGAGGGAACGGTTGACTCTTTACTCCCTCAGACGCCAACGCCAAGAAACCTCATGGCCGGCACACCCGTCTTTGAAATACTCCAGAAAACGGCCAATCACATAATCCCCTTGAACCTCATCGATCCGGACTCTCCCGATTTTCATCCACGAAAATGTAGAACCCTGCATGATATCACTAGATACTGCCACGAGATGTCCGTTCACGAGATGTTTAATTTTGGAAAGGAGCACCATTTCTCTGAGAGGTCCAGCAAACAACTCGTATGCCACGTCCCGATGCAATGGTGGATCATAAACTTGGATGACGGTTTTAAGGAAGACGTGAAGGGAAAATTTGTGACCTTGGAAAATATCGTATCCATTCCCATGCTTGCTATCTGGGAGGGGGTAATAGCAGTACCGTGGGAAGGGCCACCTCCGGTAGATGCAGGCGGTTTCATGTCCGTGCTCATGCAGGCAACAACAAACCCGGCTCTGGATCCTGCCATGGGATCCCCTTACGCGGCTCGGAATTACTTCATGTTGTCCAAAAACTTCTGCAGCTTGATGTCAAGATTTGGATTCCATTTCTCTACAGTTGAAGCCCTTGTAGGGGATAGAGCAGCCGAAAACTACATCAGTTTTTCGTTCAAAGGAGGCGCGGCCGATTTAAATCGCAGGGTCAAACGGGCATTGTTTGTGGCCCAAGTCTTGACCGAATTTGACTTTAGGACTGATGTGAAAGAGGACAATGCGTTTGCGAGGATAGAAGGTTTTGACATGGAATTCATGAAAACAAGGTTAAGGATAATCGGATACATAATTATCCACACACGGCAACTCGACATGGTCATGTCCAACAACAATTCTGTCTGGCAGTATAAGAATAAGATGCTCGAAGATATTTACACACGAGTTTTATAGTGGTTCTCTACGCTACTGTCGGATTTATTTGATGCTTTGTCAGCCGGGAGAACACCATCGAGATTGCGTCGTCGCCTTTGGCTCCTCGTAATGACAATAGGGCTAGGTGTCATTGCGGGGAAGCGAGGCAATCTCGTGATAACTTCCTAGAATATCTATCATTTTGGCAAAGGGTATAAGTTGTAGAGTTTATTCGCAGCGCTTGATACTGTGTCATCCACTTTCATCCGTTCACAGCGCGCGTCGTATTATTCCAATCAGTTTTCCAACCACTTGGACTCGGGCCCGATCCGAACCTTGAAATACCAGAGGTTCGTAATTTGGGTTTGCTGAGATTAGTTCGAGATTAGTCTTGCTCCTGCGCAGGACTTTCAGAGTTGCCACTGCTTCCATTCCCTCGATAACGACGGCCACGATTGAACCATCGTCGGCATCGGCCTGAGGTCTTATGATGGCGATGTCACCTTCCCGAATGTGAGCGTCAATCATCGAATCTCCCTGCACTCTCAGAGCGAATGCATCCTCCACTCCGAAAAGTATGGGGTCCACAGGAAGGTCATCTTCTTTATTGGCGTCCGCGAGTATGGGCGTTCCTGCGGCGATGCGGCCTACTAGAGGAATAGAGGAACGAGCGTCACCCTTGAGCACGGACCAAGCGCGTTTTTTGTTCGGCGTACGTTTAAGAAAGCCCTCTAACTCTAGCCGCCTGATGTGCTTGATGAGACTTCCCGGTGAACTGAGACCTAATGCGGTACAGACCTCTCTCAATGATGGAGGATAGCTGTTTTTTGCTTGAAACGAGCAGATGAAGGCTAGTATTTTTTGTTGTTGAGAGCTGATGTTCATGGGGGGATGATACAAAACATTTGTTTTCCTTGCAAGAGAAAACAAATATTTGAATTATTTGGCACATGTGGTTATCTTCAATACGTGAGACCAAAATTGTTTATTACGGATGGACTTTGGCAAAGCGCAGTAAGGCTCGACACGCTTCGTCCAATCGGCAAGGAAGGAGTTGCCCATGACTAGTCGCAAGAGAAGTCTTCCCCGAGGATGGTACCCTTACACCGAAAGTCAGTGTCGGGAACAGATTGAGATATTTTTGAAAGACTTTACCCCTTTAGAGGGTAACTGGCTGGGAGGAATAGCTCCGCATGCTGGTTGGGAATTCTCAGGCCGTGGGGCTGCCAAGGTCTTCAGAACGGTATCATCGGGAAGTGATCCGGACTGCGTGGTAGTATATGGCGGGCATCTTTCTAGCCACGACTATCCAATTATTTACACCGAACATGACTGGGAAACCCCCTTCGGGACGGTATCCATGGAATCAACCATTGTAAATGATCTCCTAAATTCGCATGTTGCACAGCCAACTCCACATGGATTTTCTGACAATACTGTGGAGGTGCTCCTCCCTTTTGTTCGGTACTTCTTTCCTAGTGCTTCTATAGTGGCTGTTCACACCCCCTCCTCCGAAAGAGCCATAAGGCTCGGGGAAGTTGTTGCGGACTTGATCCGGGCTCATGAAATGAATGCTGTCTTCATTGGATCAGCAGATTTGACTCATTATGGTCCAAACTATGGATATGCTCCAGTGGGGACAGGCGCTTCCGCGGTCAAATGGGTCAAAGAGGAGAACGACAAGTCAATAATTGAGAAGGCCCTGGCAATGGACGGTATTTCGGTCTTAGAGGATGCCCGTTCAAGACACAACACTTGTTCGGCTGGGCCCATAGCGTCTGTGATAGCGTCCGCTAGTCGGTTCGGAGTCACCGGAGGCCGCCTCGTAGAGTACTACTCAAGTTATGACATTATGCCTAGTTCAAGCTTTGTGGGATACGCTGGTATCGTATATTGAATGATGACGTCATTCTACTACCACAGACTCTATTTCGTAGAGATTCTGTTGGCTCGAGATGCCTTTGAGACAGACCTTGAAGTCGTACGAGACTGTCAGCCATTTGCTGATAACCTGATATGTATCCTCTGATATTACGACGCTTCCCCCGGAAGCAGCTGCCTGGATGCGGTCAGTCAGGTTCACTGCCGCGCCTACGATGCCGTATTTTGCCCGACTCTCTGTTCCAATGTTGCCGACTACCACTTCGCCAGTGTGCACCCCTATGGCCATCTCCAGATGAGGTGCATTAGTGCTGCGGTTTCGTTCGTTGAATAGATTCAAATCACGCTGCATCTTCAGCCCACATTTTATGGCGTCCAAAGCCCTCTTATCCACGTCCGCATCACTGCCGTTGAAAAAGACAAGTATAGAGTCCCCATAAAAATCTACAATTATCCCCCTGAATCGCTCTATGACAGCAATCATGCGGGCAAAATATTGGTTGAGCAGTTTGATAACCTCTTCAGGCGGAAGTTTTTCGGAAAGCGGCGTGAAGTCCCTCAAGTCTGACATAAGGATGGTCACTGTAGCCTTCTCTCCGCCTAAACGTAGCGCGGCGGGGTTTTTCATCAGCTCTTCGGCAACGTTTTTGTCAACGTATCTTCCAAAGGTCTCTTGAATAAGATCTCGCTGTCTTAGTCCTTCGACCATTCGGTTGAAGTTTCGATTCAACTCTCCAATCTCGTCTTTACTGTCTTCTGGGAGCACTATGGAATAATCACCTTCTCGAACACGCCCTGATGCCTGACAAATTGCGCCTATGGACCGCCCGACCGATCGAGTGGTTAATCTCACTAGAAGAAACACAATCATAACGGCGGCTAGGCCTGCCATCAGGGAGTAAAACCTGAACCTTACGAGAGGGGCCATTAGTGTGCTGCCCGGAGATATCAGTACAACATACCAATTGATTGAGGGTACTTTATAGAATCCTATTATCTGGTCTGGCGGTCTGCCTTTTCCAGAAACAGTTCCGTAGGGTTTGTTGCGAATTTCTTCAAGCAATTTCTTTTCGAGTTCGTCACCGTTGTCGCCCAGTTGTTTACGATCTGCGAAAGCCTTGTCATCCGCAGCCAGGAGCTGACCAGCGCTAGTAACGAGCAAAGGGATGCTTCCTTGCCATTGCGCCATTTCTCGCACCGGAGTAATAAGGGAATCGAAACTAATTCTCACCACTAGTCTCTTGCTGGGAGGCTTTTCGGCTTCGCCGAGCATCTTGACAATGCGCAGAGACCTGTCCAAAGCGCCAGCGTTGGTGATAGGGGCGCAAAAACCAAAATCTCCACAGAGTTCCATTGTGTAGAGGCCCTCCCCTGCGCCTGAATCGTAGTCCGTGGCGTCTATCTCCCGGATCCCAACTTGGGGCTGCCCTTGAGGTAAGAGCTGAACATCGACAAAGTTTACGCCCTTTGTGGCAGAGAGCTGCTGAATTAGAAAAGCCTGCAGGAGATCCCCATGGGGCACATTTTCCGCCTTTCCTATCAGCGTAATGAGTTCCATCTTCTCATCAAGTTCCATGGTGATTTGGTGGGCAGCCTTTTCAAGCTTCAATCGAGTAGATTCGGCCCATTGAGCCAGCAAATATGATCTCGCCACGAAAAAATTCCCGAATGCAAGTAGCCCTACTATCAACGTCAGGGGGATCAATAGGAAGACAAGAAATCTCTTTTCAAGCGAAAAAACCATAGCAGAAACCACATGCTTTAGTGATGGACCGTACGACAATGGGCCCGATTCACGACGACAGTCGTTTGCCTAACATTCAACTATGGATGATTGCCAAAAGCAAGACCAACCTGCGGACGGCAAGAGATTTTGCTTGACACGTGTCCACTACTGTTGATAAGTTGTCGTGCCACGCAAAAGCAAAACAGAATACAGGGAATGGAACAGGGGAAGACGGTGAGAGGCCGTCGCTGCCCCGCAGCTGTGATCGCTGACGAAACATACAGGTGAGCCACTGATGGTTGAGCCATCGGGAAGGCGTATGAAGTAGGAAGAAGCGGAAGCCAGAATACCCGGTTTCATTCAAACCTCGAGAGCCTGCGCGGGCGGGTGAGGTAAGAATGCATGAAGACCGTCCGCCTTAGTAGGGTGGACGGTTTTTTTGTTGCCGCACCTGGCGGCCAATATTTCGGAATGGAGAAAAGCTATGACATTGAGTAAAACCAGAGACTGCTTGATAGAACTGCATTTGATCTTTATCTTTTCTTTACTCTTAGCCGTGGCTGCAGATTCCGTAGCGTTCGCCGGGGAGGCAGTAGCGTCTGAGGGTCAATGCTTTCCAGACCAGCAGCAACGACGGAGCGCATTCGTCCACACGCGGCCGCCCCTCCTCGGATCGTGCGGTTGTACAGGCGACCCCCAGAATTCTATTCTCTGCGGCCCTACCAAGATCAAGACTTTCAGACGTCGGCCAGAAAGCGCGTCACCACATCGGACGCCCATAGAACTCCGCGATGTAGGCCCAATCAAGCCCATCATAGCCCATACGGTTGGACTGGCCGGGGCCGTAATTGCCGTACCCTTCCGTTTATTGGAGACCCTCGCGCCGATTGGCGGAACAACCGGCTACCCATCCCTATCTAATGTACGCCAACGTCCCTCAGTCCCCTGCTTTCCAAATGAAGCGGCATCCCAGGTTTCTGCTTTTCCCAGATCTCCTTTAGCTCGTAATCCTAATGATTCTGGCCTGAGAACTGGGCAAGGGAGTCGCCTCCAACGGGGCGACTGTAACCAGCTTCAGTCATATCAGCAACGGCAGTCTTCTTGGCCCTCCGACGAAAACAGATTTCCTCAAGTAGAGCCCCAGAGTCTGTTGGGTGGGATAGTGCGATTTCCCTCTACCATAGTCACACAAGGTCGGATCATAGGGGATCTTGGGTCACAACAGCCGTGTCCCTATTGATGACCGGCGAAAACCTTTCCGAATAGGAGCGCGACACCTTACTGTCACCGTTTTTCTTCTATGGAGTCATCATGAACATACACCAACTACCAAAACTCATTGGGCTAGGGTTTCAGTTTGCCTTGCTAGTCGGCGTCCTCTTGCTCTTGCAAACCGACCTGCGTGCTCAGCAAGAGGAGGGTGGGACTCAACCGGAACAACTCACACCAGTGGAGATAAATCCCCCGTCATTTGACAGAAGGCAAGCGACAGGAGACGCAAGCCAGGGTCCCGCTGGGTTTGGTTCAAATGAAGACATACCGCCTGGCCAACCGTTCTCAGATTATCGACTCACCCAGAGCGAATCTGTTACCGCGATGGGGAGGACTGCCAACCTCGCATCTACACCTTACGCTGTCACCATAATCGAAAACCGCGGCACAAGTTCATTGGGACAAACTGGCCTCAGCGATATGGTTCAGGGGCGTCCTGGTACTTGGTCATCAGGATACGCTGGAAATCCTTTCGACGCCCCCATAGTTGTACGCGGCTTTTCTAACGAATCAACAAACAGGGTGTCCTTGCTCCTGGATGGCGTGAATTTGAACATTCCACGTCAGGAAACCAATACAAACTTTATATTTCCTGAGCTTATAGAGCGGGTTGAGCTTATACGGGGCGATGCAACGATTCCGTTGGGCGATAAGGCGATTGGAGGGGCAGTAAACGTCATCATGAAAAAGCCCCGGCAGAATCCTGGCCTTTTCTTTGGGGCAGAGGGGGGTTCATGGGGCACCGACCGTGAATGGGCTGCCCTGAACCTCGTCCGTGATACAGTTGCCGCAGGCATTTTTCTAGGCCGGTATTCCCAGGAAGGCTGGCGTATTTACTACGGGAACAACGAATATGAAGAACCGTTGAGTCGTCCGGGGCCGTGGGCATTGTACAACGTTCAGGGGAGCTTGAACTGGAAGATCACTCCCAGACTTACTTTGGATATTTCTCAATTGCTATCGACCCAAAGACTCGGAAACTACAACTCAATAGCAAAAGATAAGTGGGATCGTAGGGACATACGAAGTATAGACAGGGACGTTTACGGATACCGACCTTACGATGATTTCCCTGAGGAGCGTTTTGACATGATGACGATAGGGAAATTGTATTACGAAGGCGGACAACTGGGGAAGCTCGACATAACAGGCACAGGCAGACGCTACGATCGAAGCATTCGGACGCTTTTTACTAGTACAGTAGCGTCAGATCAAAGATGGACCGACGTTCAACTACAGATAAAATATGTGCGCACAGACTCGTACGGTTTCCTCAAAAACGATTTGGTATTAGGGAATGAGCATTCGGATGGGAGATTCAGACGGGTTGCCCGTGCATACCAGACCCAAGACTGGATTCCAGGATTGGAATTCAATAACGCCCAAAATGGGGGACGCCAAAGCCTTAGTTATTACGTGATGAATCAGACAACATTTTGGGATCGATTTACAGTAGGTCTTGGATATCGAGTGGAACATTATGATCTCCCTGACATATATTCTAAGAGTTCTCCTACCAACACGCCGGTAAGAGCGAGACTTAATTTTAGAAAGAGTTCCACCGAGTACAGCGTCGGGCTTATCTACGACCGTGAGTTAGGCTCCAGTATCTACCTCAAGCGTTCACTTCCTTATCGATTCCCCAATTTCGATGACATGATTAATTTGCTTTATCCCTTTCAATTTGCCAGTCCGGAGCCGATATGGCTTCTGGACCCCGAAGATGGGATTCAAAACGAATTCGCCATCAGGCATTGGTTCACCAGGAACGCGTTCTTGGGGCTGACTTACTACCAGCTCGACATGAACAATGAAATATATTATGGCCCTGATCCAGCTTACTTCGGGATGTACAGCCGCAACCTCAACGTCCCGCTCGTGTCACACTCTGGAATAGAGTTGGAAGGGCTGGTCAGAATCACCCCTCGATGGACGTTGAAAGGAAATTACACTAAACAGAAAGTCATTTTTCGCACCAACTGGCAGCCAAACGACTGGTTTGGCCGAACTACTGAGGACAAATGGCTAACCCTGAATCCTGCGGAGATGGGGAACCTCTCCGTAACCTATGACAACAAGGAGTGGGGGTTTTCTGGGATGATAAGCTACCATTATATTGGCAGCAGATATATGCTCAACGATATATTCAATCTCTGGCCAGACTTGGAACCTGCTAAGTGGGGCGATATTGTATTTTCCCAGACCTTTTTTGATGGTCAAGTCGCTCTTTACCTGGGGGTCAACAACTTTTCAGACGCACAATATGCGATGCAAGGATCCATCGCCAACTGGGTACCGCCTACGTACGGGGAGGCCCCAGTATGGTGGTCGGCCGCTGGCCGGACTTTTTACATGGGGATTCGGGGCAGTATGGACTTTTATAAAATGCGACTCCCCTCTGTGCAGGATTTGATCAGAATGAACAATCGTCTGTATGGGGCCGCCAGGGAGGAGTTGGACCGACTCTCAGGCGTGTTCCGTCAGTTCGGCTCCAACGCAGATGGCAGGGCAAATTTCTAACGGAGGTTTGGGACGATGAGAACAGTAAACAGGCTTGGAGTTGTCAATGTATTAGGAGCGCAGAGTCAGAAGAATGTGATACAATTAATCTGCTTGACCCTGTGCGTACTTGGGTTGCTTTTTTTCACAAGCCCCTGTCTTGCAGGCGAGATAGTCCACTCACCCCGGTCCAGTGGCTCTACGCAAGCCATGCCGGAATGTGCATTAGACATCACGTGCATGGACCAGGCTGTAAGGCTCGGGAATTTGTCTGGCGTATGTCTTCGTGCAGATTGCCCCGGAGTGTTTGCGGTCCTCCACCAGAGAACCGACGAAGTATCGTTCAGGAGGCGTTTTTTATCGTATCGGCACTTCGCTTTCGAGGGTAGATACGTTTTGAAAGACCAAGGCACAATGGAATCGGGGCCAGTTCGTTCGAGGGAACTTTTCTTTGTTTTGCCAGGCGATGTCATTGAATTCAGAATAGATGGAAGCGATTGCCTTGCCAAAATTGATCTCCGGAATCTGGGATACGTTAAAAAAGGGCCTTTATGCGAACTTCAGCATTGGCTGGCGGAGAAAACGTTCATGGAAATACCCAATGGCAATCAGCCTGGGGCAACGGAAGCTTCCACTATGGAACACCAGGTGCGGAGACCTTGCCAACTACCCGATTCTTTATCTTCTTACGACGGAACGACAATCTTCTACGGTCTTGTCGGTGCGCTCAAAAGACTCAACCTGAATTTCTAGTGAGTGGATCAAGGAATACCGGGTCATCGTGGTTCAAGATTTTCAACGGATTGATGAGAGGGATGGATGTCACGGGGTCAATGGTTACTTCGGCGTGTATCCTAAAACACGTTGCGACGTTGTCAGGGGTGATGACGTCGCGTGGGCTGCCGTGACAGGGAATCGTTCCATTGTGCATCAAGTGGACATCTTGACAGCATTGCGCCACAAAGTTGATATCGTGGGACACTAGGAGTACAGCTATGCCGTGTTTGTTAATGTCTCGAAGGAGTTCCATGAGCTTGAGCTGAGAGTATAGATCCAGGTGAGTCGTCGGTTCGTCAAGAAACATCACCTCAGGCTGCTGCGCAATGCCCCGTGCAATGCGAACCCTTTGCCTTTCACCCCCTGACAGCGTGTCCAATGTCCTCGAGGCAAGATGTGCAATCTGCGTTTTTTCTAGGGCCGTCTCCACAATTGCCCGATCCTCGCTATTTTCAAAATGAATCCCGCCGTGGCGCGGAGACCTGCCGAGCATAACTTCTTCCCACACGGTGAACCCGAAATCGCTTGGTTCCGTCTGACTTACTGCGGCGAGTTTTCTGGCGACGGATCGTCTTGACAAATCCCCGATTGGCCTTCCATTTAGTAGAACGACCCCTCGCTGCGGAGGAAGAGTTCCTGTCAAGATTCGTATCAGGGTAGATTTACCTACGCCATTTCGTCCCACTACGCCTATAAATGCTCCGGCATCGATCGCAATGGTCATGTCTTGTAGAATCGGCGCTACCGCGTAACGGAATGACACGGAATCGCACTCGATGAGTCTCCGCACACCGCTCATAACTTACCTTCGCAGCAGCAGATAGAGAAAGAATGGCGCTCCGACAAGGGCCGTTATCACCCCAACTGGCAGCTCGGTGGGATAGGCCACGAGTCTCGCTAAACAATCTGCACCGGCGAGAAAGGCTGCTCCTCCTAAAAACGATGCCGGGAGCAGGACCCTGTTGTCAGGGCCAATAGCCAGACGCAGCATGTGAGGCACAACCAACCCGACAAAACCAATTGTGCCTGAGACGCTCACAACAGTTCCTGTGACAAGAGCTGCGACGACAATAAAAAAAGTCCTCATCCTTGATACGTCTATACCTAAGTTTGCAGCGGATTCATCGCCGACCATGAGCAGGTTCAAGCGATTGGCTTGGGAGAAGGCAGCTATCCATCCCACACAAGTCACCGTGGCGGCTACGGCCCCCTTTGGATAGTCGGCAAAGCTGAAATCCCCCATCATCCAATAGAGGATGCGCTGCATTTCGTCGGAGCCCGTAAGAGAAATGATGAGGAGCATTAGGGCGTTCATGAGGGCCCCGACTATAACGCCGGCCAGGATGATAGTGTTGATGTAGCCCGCCCCTTTTCTAAGTAATGCTAATCCGTACACAAGCCCCACGGCAATCAGGCTTCCCACAAATGCCATACTGGATACACCCAAGAGTCGGTTTTGACCAAACATCGTGATACACACAACGGCCCCGAGGGATCCACCTCCGGAAATGCCGACGAGATACGGATCGGCAAGCGGATTCCGCAGGACGGCTTGAAATATAACGCCGGCGCAAGCAAGGCCTGCGCCGGCTACTGCGGCTAACAGAGTCCGCGGCAGTCTATATTCCAGCAGGATTGTCCACGCCTGGGTGGTTTGCGATCCATCTCCGATTCTGCAAAGCATATCGCACAGATCGAATCCACGAGCGCCGAAGCCAACAGAGATGACCACGACTCCTAGAAGTGCCACGAAAAGAATCGAGGAGGAGCGAATTGTTTTTGATAAAGTTGATGATGGCATTGTATATTTTCTAGACGGCCTAGGTTTGCTGCCAAGAAAGAACTACCTGTGCTCCCTGCCAGATGCGCTCATTTTTTCAGCAGTTGGGTGCAGGGTTTTCGCGATCAACTCCAGAGCTTCGATAACCCCCGGGGCGGGTCTTGCAACGAGATCAGCATCGAGAGATGCCACTTTATGGTATTGGACGGCGCTGAGTGCAGCATATCGTTTCAGGTGGTCCACGCATTCTTGCTGCTTACACTCTTTATCAAGTATCAAGATATATTCGGGATCCTTCTTCAGAACCTCTTCCAAGCTGTACCTTGTGTAGGAGATCGGAAGGTCCTCTGCTATATTGGTTCCTCCTGCTTCCCTGATAAGAGAGCCCAAGAAACTCTGTCCACCTGCAACGACTAATGGCTTAACGCCCACGGCGAAGAGCACAGAAGGCCGAGCCAATCCTTGCAGACGTTCACGCAGAATTTTCCTGCGATGCTGGATGTCATTGGCCGCGGTCTCTGCCGCTTCTTTCCTACCCAACAACACCCCGAGTCGCCGAAGGAGACTGCAAAGGTCGTCCATTGATCGGCAATCTTCCACAAACACACGTATGTTGAGGGCATTAAGCCTCTCAACAATTTCCTCTCTAAGTCCCGGCTTTGTTGCCAAAACAAGCTCTGGTTTCACGGATATTATCCTCTCCAAATCAGGATGGAGGTAAGGTCCGATTTGGGGGATCTTCGCAGCCCCAGCCGGCCTATTGCACCTGGCAGTCCTTCCGACGAGCGTATCGCTAGCTCCAAGGAAGAATAACGTTTCCGTGAGATTTGGCGCCAGGGAGACAACTCGATGAGGTATGGCTTGCAAACATATTTGTTGGCCAACATCGTCGGATGCACATCGTAGGTCAGTAGAGACGTTTTCAGCCAAGGCAGTAGTACAAACATGTAAAAGGAAGAGGGCTGTTACCAGCCGGTGCTGAAACCGCAAGGGTTTATCAAGACCTTTTCTTAAAAATGATTGGGACATCGTAGCTCAAACTGTCGGTCGTGAGTTCACTTGGAATTGAAGGAAAATGCCTGGACGCGTTCTTGACAATAGAGATAGCGGCGTCGTCAAGGACGTTGTATCCAGACGGTCTTTTGATTGATAAATGAATGATCGAGCCGTTCTTGTTTACAGTGAAAGTGACGATGGTTTCCCCGTGAATTTTCTCTACAAGGGCCTTTTTCGGGTAGAATGCCGCAGCGCTAATAGCTGATAAGATCTTATTGCGATAATCATCGCCAGCTTTTCCGGCGGCGGCGCCGGTAATTCTTGGCAGACTTGCCTTCGAGGGCATGCTGGAGGACGAGTCATAAGCGTGCGGGGAGTCAACCTTTGCAACGTCCATGAGCGTGGCATCAGGCTGGCGTTCCTTTGTGATAGGGTTCTCAACCTTCGGCAATGGTGTTACGGGATCCTTGAAGGTTTCATTTTTCACCGCTTCCTTTTTTTCCTGCTCAGACGATACGTCTTTCAAGCTTGGGACATCCTTGGTTCCGGACGCAGACTCCTCCAGCATCGGTCGCTGCGGAGCAGAGTGGGGCGTGGGTACTCTATCCAATCGTCTAAGCGCTCTTTTTGCCAACATGGGCAACGAGGCAAGGGCATCTCGCGATCCCGCTCTTTCATCCGTGGGGACAACATCACGGTCTTTTTCAACGAGCCTTACCATTACCGCTCCCTGTCCGTTATTACCGTTGCCGCTCGTCACGTAGGATGGCATAGCGGTCAGAATGAGGACAAGGCAAAGGTGCACAAAGCCGGATAGAATAGTCGATGTAAGTATCTCCTTACTAATAACACTTCGTCTCCACGAACTCCACACGGATTGATGGTTAAAACACGAGCTTGCAAGATAGTCTTCCATGTCTAGGTAGGAGAATTTGTCAGGAAAATAAGCCTCTGCCAGATCACTGACTTCCACTTTGCGAGCAGCAAGCAATTGCTTTTCAGGGACATCAGACTCAAGAAGATCTAGCCCTGCAGCAGCCTCGGGCACAGTGAGATCCAAAACGGTGGAGATCCTCTTATCGCTCACGACGTCAGCACTAAAAACGTCGTGACTATCTTCGTCTAAGGGGGCGCCTATATCGAATGCGTATTTCATCCTGAAATGAACCATTTCTGAGCCTGGAAAAAGAAAAACCCGGATCGGTGGTTCGACCCGGGAATGCACCCAGCTTTCTTTTTCCTGGGGGAGCCGATCTTCGCGGCATTGAAGATAGGCAGGTCTTCTGGCTCCTAGATCCCTCTACTCCCTCGCACCTTCCCACCTTGAATTACAGGGCAGTGGTTATAGCGGGGTTTCGTCCCTAGTTACAGCGGCGGGACCGCGTCGGATTCGCACCGACTTCCCTATTAAGCGCTCAAGGCACCTATCAATCTTAAGCTATATCAACGAAGAAAGGCTGTCAATAATTCGCGCCCAACATGTTCACGCCCAAACCTTTGGAGTTTCGCCAAGTGACATTAGGCTCGGGCTTTACTCCGGAGGCTTTTAGTCGGAACAAAGGCAAGAACTGTGGTTTCCCATGGTTTTCATAAGGCAGACCCTGCTCCATAGTGGGACGTTGCTTTGTCGTATTGTTTCATAGCGCTTTGAAGGTTTTCTTTGAGTTTTTCGATTCTTTCTTCATCGGTGGGATGGGTCGAAAGCCAGACCGGAATTGGCGGTTTATTGATCTTACCCATTCTAAGCCATAGACTCACATATTCGGAGGGATCATACCCTGCATGGGCCATATATATTTGACCTATGCGGTCGGCTTCTATTTCATGAACTCGACTATAAGGGAGAATGATCCCCACTTCTCCTCCCAAGCCCAATGCGCCAAGAATTATTCTTGCCCGATGGTCAAGTTTGCCGTTCTTTCCTCGCAGAAGTTCACCGGAAAGGCCTATGACACTCTCCAAGGCCAGCTTCTGACTCAGTCGTTCGCCGCCATGTCGCGCCACGGCGTGAGCAATTTCGTGTCCCATAATAGCTGCCAATCCTGCTTCGTTTTGCGCGTAGGGAAGAATTCCCGTGAATATAATAATCTTTCCCCCGGGGAGACAGACTGCGTTGGGCGCGTCTTTGTCAACCAATTTTATTTCCCAGTCAAATTTTGGTTTATCGAGAGACTCTGCAGCTTGGCTGACGCGTTTAGCCACTCTCGCAACTATTTCATTCAGTCGTTTGTCTGTCGAAAGGGGCTCATGCTGAACGACCTCCCGATACGCCTTCAGACCGAGATTGTTCAGGTCTGCATCTGACACCACATTTAATTGTCTGCGGCCGGTATGGGGAACTGTGGCGCAGCCGGCTACGATCGCACACAGCAGGATACAGCTCAGAAACCGCCGAACTTGTTTACTTACGACATCGTTTGCCCGCGCTGTCATTTGAACCTGCTCCGGCGAAGCAGCACAAATTTGGGTGTCCATACCCCCGGCCTTTGGGACTCGTGGCACTCTCCAGTTGCTGCAAGATCGATCAGGTGATATGCTAGATTATGACTTGGGTGAACATTGGGAGACGTTCTCATGAGATGTGAGCATTGTGGATTCATTAGTTTTGAACATAACAGTAGCTGTCCTTCATGCGGCGCCGACTTGTCAAGCCTTCACCGAAGGATGAACATCTACTGGGAACAGCCCGACACGGATTTTCACAAACTATTTGATCAAACACCCGAGAACGACGTTGACTTTATCAAACCAGTCCAAACAGCTCCTGAGCAGGGAGAGGCCGAGCTGGACTTTGACGACGACGATTTTGAATTCAGCCTTGACGACTAAAACCAACATTGCCATAAAGCTTCTCGCGTGCCTAGCCCCATAGTCATGCGCCCTAGAATCATAACACAAGAGGTTTTAGTCTAGCGGCCACTGCCCACGCTCCATAAGAACCTCCCTCAGAATTTTGAGTGCAGCATTTACGACGGGCATCCCTCCGTAGATACCGCACTGAAAAATGACTTCGGCAACGTCTTTCGGACTGCATCCAACGTTTAGAGCCCCGTACAGGTGGAGTTTAAGTTCCTCAATCCGCTGCAAGACCGTTAAAGCTGCAACTGTGATCAGCTGCCTTGTCTGATGTGGAATAGCCTCACGTGCGTACATCTGACCAGTGATGAACAAGGAAAGGTCCTTGGCAAGTTGCTTGTCAAACGAACGCCACAGTTCAAACGGCCTTTCATCCGGGTATCCGTCGAAGTAGATTTTGGCTGTTTTGGCTGTCTTTGTTCTCAGGTCTTCTTCCATAGCTCCTCCGTATTTGTGGGTCACATAGTTGAGACTGATACTTAGGGCGCCAGATGGACACCAATTCGGACTACGCCAACCTCATCATGCAACTTTTTCAGGAGCCATAGTCCAGCATGAAGTCTCATGATACAGAGTCAAGCCCCGATAAAGAATTCTTTGCTGGCTCGGGGAACATCGATGTGGTCTCTATTATTACTTGGCGAGTATTAGGCGCCACGACATTATATCCTCGGCCTCTGCCATTCGTGATAGAAGTTCGCGCTTTGTATATACGCCTGCGAACTTGACTGAAAATGTTCCCGACGAACGGGATTCTCATCTGCCCGCGCCTTTCTTCAAAGCATTCACAAGGCAGCCGGCTCCTTCTCTTCCAGTCGGGCCTAGGCGATGGAGCCCTCACTACATACAATCTACTATAAGTGGACGACTGTCCCGTCTCCAGGGACAAAGACAGGGCTCGGAACCTCATAATCCTCACAAACTTTGTTTACCACGTCCTGCCACTCGCGACGGCATCTCGGAATCGGATAATCGATTCCGCTAACAGGATGGGCAAATGGACTTATGGGAACTATTTTTTTTAAATATACATTAGCTGGGTCTCCGGGGACGTGGTCACCGTCAGATATGTGGACCAGATACGTTGCCGTGCGGGGGGCCCATTTCTTAATGTATGATATCGCCCGCTGAAAGCTCATGTGGCACGGACGATTGTGCTTGGGTTCATTGAACCAGTGAGATTGTATAACTAGTATATCGGGATTCAGAAGGCATGAAGGTTCGTTAGGAATGGACATGAAGTCGGCCGTATAAACCACCTTCAGATCCTTTGATTGGGATTTAAGCTCTACGCAGTAGCCGACTGATCCTG
>Ga0172369_10000994_pt1 | contig 41848 bp, 47 predicted proteins | sample LakKiv25m_FD_114539 | JGI IMG/M metagenome (GOLD analysis project Ga0172369, IMG submission 114539) | Freshwater microbial communities from Kabuno Bay, South-Kivu, Congo - kab_022012_11.25m | ecosystem: Environmental > Aquatic > Freshwater > Lake | place: Democratic Republic of the Congo... | reverse complement strand
GTTTGAGCGGGCAGAAATTGTTTTTGGATTTCAAATTTCCCTTTAAAATCCTTGCCGAAGCCGAGCCCCGCCTTTGGCGGGGCGAGGCAATAATCGCCCAAAATCCGAATTTTGAAAATTGGCGGAGAGGGAGGGATTCGAACCCTCGGTGGACTTGCGCCCACACACGCTTTCCAAGCGTGCGCACTAGGCCGCTATGCGACCTCTCCGTAATTTTCTATGATATTTAATTTTTCCTTATATCCTCGAGCATGCTTTAGATGCCACTCTCTTTTGCGGGCATCCTGTCTGGAGCTAAATGCTTCCGTGTATATAATTTTCCAAGGTCTAAATGGTCGCGTTGATTTAGTTGAGCCAGAATTATGCTCGCTCAATCTTCTTTCCGGATCGGTGGTGATGCCAACGTAATGTCTTCTACTTGTATTCTCCAACATATAAACAAAATACTGCATAATAGATAAGATTAAAACCCGAAACGAAGGCTTCCCATCGGGAAAGGGTCTCCTTCGGAGCTAGGCCACTACCTCAAAGAGGACCCCTTGGGTTGCGACCTCTCCAATAATAATTTGTCATCCTGAGTGTAACGAAGGATCTCCGGAGATTCTTCACTTTGTTCAGAATGACATTAATTGAATTTTACCACCTTTGAGCGTAATATTCAATTGAAATTAACCGCTTGGGGATTTATAAATGAACACACAAACAAAAGGCCTCCGGACTTGGATCGAGGTTAATAAAAGTGCGCTTAAAAATAATTATGCCGTATTCCGCAAGTTGATCAAGCCGGACTGCAAGCTAATGGCGATTGCAAAATCAAATGCCTACGGCCATGGCTTGGTCCAATACGCCGAGACTATGCAGGAGCTTGGCGCTGATTGGATCGGCGTTGATTCGATCACCGAAGCTTCCAGACTACGCAAAGAGGGAATTGCATTGCCAATTTTGGTGCTTGGCTACACGCTACCTGATAATTTTGCTGAGGCTGCCGATAATAATATCAGTTTGACAATCTCCTCTTTCGAATCTCTCGAAGCGCTCAAGAGATTCTTCGCTAATGCTCAGAATGACAAGAAGAAAATGGAAACTGAGGGTTGTAAATTGAAGATTCATCTAAAGATCGATACTGGTATGCATCGGCAAGGATTTCAGGGAGCGGAAGTTGAAAAAGTTTGCAAGTTAATTCAAGAAATTAATAATTATTCTTCGAACGAAGTGAGAAGTTCTCAGCCTTTAGCTTCGAACAATAAGATAACAGTCGAGGGTATCTATACTCATTTCGCCGCTGCCAAAGACCCCGATTATCCGGCCGAAACGGAGAAACAGTTGGAGCAATTTAGGGAGGCAGTGAAGACTGTTGAGTCTTTTGGCTTCCGTCCTATCAGACATGCCGCCGCCACTGGCGGAACCATAGTTTTCCCGGAGTCTCATTTTGATCTTGTTAGGATTGGTATTGGTCTGATGGGGCTTTGGCCTTCGTCGGAAACAAGGCGGGCTTTCGAAGATAAATTCACGTTATCACCTGCGCTCGAGTGGAAGACAGTTGTATCGGAAATCAACGAAATTCCGGCAGGCGAGCGGATCGGTTATGATTTCACGGAGGTACTGAGCCGGCCATCAAAAATCGCTATCTTGCCGATCGGCTACTGGCATGGCTACCGGCGTGACCTCTCCGGTGTTTCCTTGGTCTTGATCAACGGCCGAAAAGCCAAAGTATTGGGTCGTGTCTCAATGGACATGATCGTTGTTGATGTGACTGAAATTGGTGACACCAAAGTCGGCGATGAAGTAATTTTACTCGGTAAATCGGGCAATGAAGAAATTAGCGCTTACGACCTTGCCAAGCTCTCTAATACCTCATGGTATGAAACTATCACACAGATCAACCCGCTGATCAAAAAGATCTACGTATAATACAGAAAACGAAAAGGTACGAAATATACGAAAGGGGAAAATGGCGGAATTACTGTTCAGAGAATTGTCATATAAGATCAATGGACTGGCGTTTGAGATCTATAGAGCGCTTGGAGGAGAGCTTAAAGAGAAAGTATACGGCAGGGCCTTTGAAGAACTTTTAAAGCGTGAAGGCATCAGTTTTAAAAGAGAGATATATTTTCCGATAAAAATCAACGAAAAGATTGTCGGTAAGAATTTCTTTGATTTTCTCATCGATGATCAGATAATAATTGAACTCAAAAAAGGGAGCAGAGAATACCTTCAGGCTTGCAATCAGCTCTCTGATTATCTAAAGTTAAGTGGCTTAAAGCTGGGATTGATTATTCGGTTTACTAAAGATGGAGCTAAAGTAAAAAGAATTGTTAATATCAGATAATTTTTAGTAAGTTTAGTATTTTTTCGTATTCTGTATGGTAGATCAAGTTGCTGAAGTTAAGGATCGGATTGATATTGTCGAATTGATGTCGACTTATTTGACGTTGAAGAAGGCCGGGGCAAATTACAAAGCGAATTGCCCCTTTCACAATGAGAAAACTCCTTCGCTGATGGTCAGTCCTGAGCGTCAGACTTTTAAATGTTTCGGATGCGGAGAAGGCGGCGATGTTTTTACTTTTGTTGAGAAGATGGAAGGACTCGATTTCTTCAATACCCTGAAATTGCTGGCGGAGCGGGCTGGCGTCCAACTTAAAACCGATTCGGTCAAATACGGCGAAAGGGAACATCGGGCGGACAAGAAAACCAAGGTCTTTGAGATAAACGAATGGGCGAAAAAAGTCTATCATCGGATTTTAGTAGAGCACCCCAAAGCCGTCAATGCCAGAGAGTATCTAAAAACACGGGGGATGAAGCCGGAAACAATTGAGACATTTGAGATTGGCTATGCCCCGGACTCTTGGGATTTTTTGCTACGGTTTTTGCGGGCAAAAAAGTATTCGGATAGTGAGATAGTTGAGTCCGGTGTGGTGATTAAAAGCGAGGGTGGCAAGATATTTGACCGCTTCCGTGGACGGATCATCTTCCCTATCAACAATCCGATCGGCAATACGATTGGGTTTACTTCGCGAATTCTGAAAGACGACGGCAAGTCAGCCAAATATATCAATTCCGCTGAGACACTAATCTATACCAAAGGCAAAACTATCTATGGCTTGGATAAGGCCAAAGTGGCGATCAAAGAAGCTGATCTGGCGATTATGGTGGAGGGCAATATGGATGTGATCGCTTGCCATCAGGCCGGATTTAAAAATGTCGTTGCCACTTCCGGCACTGCCCTGACATTGGATCAGCTAAAAGTCCTCACGCGCTACGCGGCGATAACCGCTTTTTGTTTTGATTCGGACGAAGCCGGTCAGACAGCGATGAAACGAGCGATCCGGATGGCAATGCAAAATGATGTTTCTATCAAGATCATCAACATGCCCCTACCGTTCAAAGATCCCGATGAGGCGATCAAGGCTGATCCTGATAATTGGATGAAGGCAGTGAAAAATGCCAAGCCGGCGCTCCAATACTGGATCGATCGCATGATAGAACGTGTGCCTGATCCTAGCATCGACGACAAGAAAAGGATAGCCAAAGAAATCCTGCCGGTAATCAAGATCATCTACTCTGACATAGAGAAGGAGCACTATATCAAATACCTCTCTCAAAAATTAAATGTCTCAGAAAAATCGTTGATTGATGCGCTGGGGAAGGCCAAAACAGATCAGGAGTTTATATCTTCGAAAAAGGAAGAAGCGCCCGAAGCGCCGGATAAGCTTAAGATCTACGAAAAAATTTTGGGTATCATCTGGGCCGAGCCGGCTTTGATCGACAAAATACCCGAAGAAATCAAAAATTTTGTGGATTATGACAACAAATATGATGAGCTTTTTGCGATGATAAAGACAGGGGAGATTTATCGTGAAAAGATGAAGCTTGAAAAAGCCGGTATATTTGACCAGCTTGCAGTCGCAGTACTCTCAAATAGAGATCCTAAAGAAGAGTCATCTTTGGGCGCAGAGCTTTTGGGCTTGATCGGCCTATTCCGTCGTGAAAAAAACGAGCGGATCATGGAAGAATACGCTCGGAAGATCAGGGACGCTGAGCAATCGGGCGATCGCGAGAAGCTCAAGGCGCTTCTTTCAGAGTTTTCGTCCTTGATAAAATGACACAATAATGTTAGTGTAAAAACAATTATTTTTATGTCATCCCGAACTTGTTTCAGGATTATTATAATTTTAAGATTCTATATTAAATGAGTACACTGCGGTTTTGCATTTAGGCAAATCTGCGGTTTTACCCGAAAAGGAGTTTTGTGGCAAAAAAGATTTTCATCCCCAAGAAAGAGGAAGTTCTTACTTTTTCGACCGCGGTAAACGAACTATTGATGAAAGGCCGATCTCACGGCTACATCTATCTGCAGGAATTGATGCAAGCAATCCCGGAGCCGGAAGAGGATGTACCTGATTTGGATATGATTTTTGATTATATCTACCGCAAAGGTATCGAATTCCGTGAAGAGGGCGAAAAGCCCAAAGGCATACTGGCTGGTGTACTGCAATCCAAAAAAGAAAAGGGCTTGCTCGAACAATTAGGTTTAGAGGATATCGCCGATGACTCAGTCCGGATGTACCTGCGGGAAATCGGTAAAATCAATTTGCTGACGAACGAAGAGGAAGTCAAACTGGCAAAAAGGATCGAAAAGGGTGATGTCTGGTCCAAAAAACGTCTCGCAGAAGCCAATCTTCGTTTAGTTGTCTCTATCGCCAAGAAATATATCGGACGCGGGCTGTCTTTGCTCGATCTTATCCAAGAAGGCAATACCGGTCTTATGCGAGCGGTTGATAAGTTTGACTACCGCAAAGGATTTAAGTTTTCGACATATGCAACTTGGTGGATCAGGCAAGCCATTACCCGCGCTATTGCCGATCAAGCCAGGACTATCCGCATCCCTGTGCATATGATCGAGACCATCAACAAGCTGATCAGAGTTGAGCGCCAGCTGGTGCAGGATCTCGGGCGCGAACCCACTCCAGAGGAAATTGCTCAGGAAATGGGGCTTGATGTTGATAAAGTCGAGCATATTATCAAGATTTCTCAGGAAACAGTTTCTTTGGAGGCACCGGTCGGTGAAGAAGAGGACTCAAAGCTTGGCGACTTTATTGAAGACACTAAGCATGTTTCGCCCGAAGAGCAGACTTCTCAGACATTACTCAAAGATAAGATTCAGGAATTTTTAAATTCGTTGCAGCCAAGAGAGCAAAAGATATTAAAAATGCGTTTCGGTCTCGAAGACGGCCGCACCCACACGCTCGAAGAGGTGGGGCAGGAGTTTGGCGTCACTCGTGAGCGTATCCGTCAGATCGAAGCAAAAGCTTTATCCAAACTGAAAAAAGCCGAGCGTTCGACCGATCTCGAAGAATATTTACAGGGCTAAGCTAGTGCAAAGTAGTACTTAGCGAATAAAAAACTCAATGGCGAAAAAATTGCCGCAGTGGTCTGCGGCAATTTTTTTTAGTCATTTTTTTATTGTTAAGTCCTCCGCGTTGGACTAGGTTTGTATGTATGACAGATTTGCTCAAAGAAAAGGTCGCATTGATTACTGGTGGCACCACCGGCATCGGTAGAGCGACAGCCATATTATTGGCTCAAAACGGGGCGGATGTGGTAATTTTTGGTCGTCACCATAGGGAGCTCGATGATGCCCTAAATGATGTCGGTCGTTTAAGCGGCAAATCGGCTCTCGGAATGATCGCAGATACGGCTCACAAAGACAGCATCGAGAATGTGTTTAGGGAGATTGACGCTAAATATGGAAGGATCGATATCCTTATCAATAACGCCGGGCTGGCCGCCAGAAGTATTTTAGACAGTGAGTATGATTCCTGGAAATATATCATCGAAGTAAACATTCTTGGCTATATGCTTTGCGCCAGATTAGCACTTGACCGAATGATGCCACTAAATTTCGGCCATATAGTCAATATCGGCTCAATGTCGGGAGAGATAAAGGAAGCCAATGCTGATCTCTATGTTGCCACCAAATCCGCAATCAATGGCTTCAACGAGTCGCTCCGGAAAAAAATGCTTGGAACAGATATTAAGTTCACGCTTATTGAACAGGGATCGGTCGGGACCGATATGATCGAGGAGACAACTGACGAGCAAGTAGCGGACGAAGGTCGGTACTTGCTTCTCAAAGCAGAGGACATTGCCGAGTCAATCTTTTTCTCTCTAGCTCAACCTCCCAGAGTTGAGATAACAAAAATCCAATTGAAAGCCAAAAAACAAAGATTTTGATATAATCAGTGAGTGGAAAATCCCTACACAAATTTGGCGAGAGAAGCCCTCGCTTGTCATTTTAACGGCAAAACTCTGGATAATAATCGGATCACCAATAAGACGCTTTTGACAAAATCGGCCTGTTTCGTTTCTCTGCACCAAAAAAGCACTCATCAGTTGCGCGGTTGTATCGGCACCATCTTTCCGTCATACCCCATGCTGGCGCAAGAGATTATCCATAATGCGGTTGCTGCGGCAACTTCTGACGACCGATTTCCGCCTATATCAAAGGGAGAGCTTGGTGATTTAGATATTTCGGTCGATGTGTTGTCTTATCCGGAGAAGGTCGCAGAGAAAGACTTAGATCCGAGGTCTTTTGGTGTCATCGTCAAAGCAGGTGATGGCCGGACCGGTGTCCTGCTTCCCAATCTTGAGGGTATCGACAAAACGTCCGACCAGATCGCGATCGCACTGCAAAAAGCTGGGATATCGCAGGATGACCGCTATGAAATATTTCGTTTCACTACCAAAAGGTATATTTAACACCGATAAATTTGCTAAGATAGATTTGTAAATAATTTTAGGAGGAAAATGGATCCGTACACAATTGTGGACTCAACAACTAGTAGCGCTACATCTTCGGAGGCAGCATCAGCATTTTTGGCATACTTGGGTATTATTTGGATCGTCACTGTTGTTCTGGCTATTATCGGGATCATATCGCTTTGGATTATCTTTAAAAAAGCCGGCCGGCCGGGCTGGGCAGCGATCATCCCGATATATAATGTTCTTGTCGAATTGGAAATTGCCGGCAAACCTGATTGGTGGATAGTTCTATTTTTCATCCCTGTTGTAAATATCATCATCGCCTTTGTGGTTCTGGCGGCGCTAGCAAATAAATTCGGCAAGAGTGCCGCATGGGGCATTATCCTCCTTGGTCTTCTCGGAATCGGCTTCCCGATATTAGCCTTTGGCTCGTCAAAATATACCTCCGGAGAAACACCGGCTGCACCTGATCAGCCAGCAACACCACAGCCCCAAACGCCAGCCCCAGTTGCACCAGCCGCCACACCAGCACCAGCTCCGGAAAAACCGGCAGAAGCTCCAAAAGCGCAACCATCGATTGAGCCAGAAAAACCAGCCGAAGAAGTTGCCCCTATCAAAGAGGAAGCTACTGAGAATAAGTCAGCTGATGCTGAAAAGACGGAATTCACTAAGTTATAATCTATGGAACAAAAATTCCGCAAAATCTGGGAACTAGCCATTCCTTATCTTAAACTTGGCTTGATGAAAGATTTTGTGGTGCACACGAATGGCGTTGTAAAAGCAATGGAGCTGTTGATTGCAAAAGAAGGCGGTGACGCCGATATCCTAATCCCAGCTGCCATCCTTCACGATGTGGGTTTTTCCAAAGTAGATAAAGCTCTGCAGACAAACGCCGATCTGGAGAAGAAGCGTGAAGCCCAGCGCCAGCATCTGACTTATTCTCAAGAAATTATTGAGGAAGTTTTAGCAAAGGTTGGTTATGACACCGAAGATATCCGAGCGATCAAAGAAATTGTCATGGCCCATAAATTCCAGGATCCAACCGAAATGAGCAAAAGGATGCTCATCGATGCGGACAATCTCTCTGATGTCTTCAAGGAGCAGTTTTATAGCGATGTCCAAGCCTATAATAGTACGCCTAGGCAAGTGTATGAATTTAGAACGAGAAATCAATATTATTCCTCAACTGCCAACCAGATTGCAGAGACAGAGATGGCAGCGAGGTTGAAAGAGATAAATAATCTTGAGTAGCGATAACTTGGTGATTTGATTTTCAATATTACACCCAAATTGCTATAATTACGGAATGAAGAACATTTCCTCAAAACGAGTGCTTCTGACCTCTTTCTCGGTAGATCTTGTCTTCATTCTTTGTCTGGGTTTGGGCGACTAGGCGGATTTGGTCACCGATACCCTGATTTTCAAGCCGTGAAGCGGTCCGGATAAGCAGCTCTGCCGCATTGGCAACGACACTTCTGTGTTCTAGCGCTTTGCTGTTGGCCGGTGTGTAGGCAGGTTTGCTATCAGTAACTTGGCTTTCCACCCTTTCTAGCGCTTGCTCTCTAGTCATAGAACCGATGCCGGGATTGCCGGCCTGTGTTTGAGTCCTTGTTCCCGTCTGCGATTGTGCCGCCGTCGAAGAAGTTGTGCTGACCGTCGAACTTGTAGAAGAGCCCGTTGATACTGTCGAATTACTATTAGCGCTAGCCCCGTTTCCGTTACCATTGCTAGGGCCAACTGCCAGTGCTACTGCCGGCAAAAGCACCAAGAGCATAGAAGTGATTAATAAACCCTTTTTCATTTTTCTCCTCCTCGTTTATTGATGATATATATTATAACTGATAAAAAAGCAATTGCAAAACGTAAAGAGCGTAGCGAGCTTGCCAACAGTTGATACTTCAACTCAGCAATTCGTCGATCGTTACTGGCTGGTAGCCGTCACCTTTTAGTTTTTTGATGACTTCGTCCAACACTGCTGGAGTGATGTCGTCGCCGACATGCATGAGGATGATCGCCCCGTTTTTGACGTTATTGAATATTTTTTGTTTGACGGATTCGGCCGTTGCCGTTTCCTGCCAATCGAGAGCATCGATGGTCCAGTAGATCGACTGGTAGCCGGCATTACCGGCAACGGTGAGGACATGGCTGTTGCGATCGCCATAGGGCGGCCGGAAATATGGTTTTGTTGTGACGGCGGGCACGATCGATTTGATAATGCTTTCTGTCATGGCAAATTCTTCCACAATTGCGTCATCCGTCAGTTTGGTTAGTTCCTGATGATCGTAGGTGTGATTGCCTAGAGTATGGCCGCCGCCAACAATCAGTTTGATCGTCTCCGGATTATTTTGCGCCCATTTGCCGGTCACAAAAAAGGTAGAGCGGACATCGTTTTCTTTGAGGATATTTAATATCTGTGGCGCTTGTGTGGCGCTTGCGCCGCCATCGAAGGTGAGAGCGATTTTCTTAGATTGAGTATTGCCGATGCTGATCTCTTTGCTGATCGGATTTTTGATTGGCCGGTTGGCAGATGCTGTCGAGGAAGAGCTGCTTGGTTTCGAACTACTAAAGCTTGTAGCGGAGCTAGCTGTGCTCGACTGGGAGCTGAGAGTCTGCTGCTCTGCACTAGGAGAGGAGTTATTTTCAACTACAGAGGCAGAGCTATCTATCGGCAGTGTATCCCGTACCTGTTTTTTGAGATCGGGATTGTAATAGATCAAAAGCACAAAAATCATAAGGGGAATGATCAAAAAGAGATATTCCCACCAACGTCGCTTTCCCTTATGCTGGTTGTCCATATTACTATTTTACCACAATTTTTCTTTGCCAACGGCTATAGCAACAAACAATGCAATGAGACTAGATTTTGGCTACAATTTTTGCAATGGAAGACAAAATATCACTTGGAAAAAATACCTCCATCTGGCTCGATACTACTGCCCAGACGGATTATCCCTCATTGGGAGGAGATTTACATACGGATGTAGCCATCATTGGCGGCGGGATTGCCGGTCTGATGGCTGCTTATTTTTTAGCAAAAAACGGTCGCAAGGTCGTTGTTTTGGAATCAGAAAGGATAGCGGCGGGCACGACCGGACACACGACCGCCAAGATAACGGCGGCACATGGCCTGATCTACAATTATTTACTCAAGAAGTTTGGCAACGCAAAAGCGCGGATTTATGCCGACGCCAATCAGCAGGCAATCGAGGAATTTGCGGCAATTATCAAAGAGTTAGGGATTGATTGCGATTTTAAACGAATGCCGGCCTACACCTATTCTATCAACGAGGAGGGAATAGGACCGATCAAAGCCGAAGTCAAAGCAGCAAAGTCGCTTGGTCTGCCTGTGTCATATACAAATCAACTCTCTCTGCCTTATCCCGTTGCTGGTGCGATAAAGTATGAAAATCAGGCGCAGTTTCACCCTCGGAAATTCTTGCTCGCCTTAGCAGATTGGATGGCTCAAAACGGTGTGAAAATATATGAAAAAACAAGAGTCGTCAAGATCGACAAAGACAAAACTATACAAACAAATAAGGGGAAGGTGTCAGCTGATAAAATAATTGTTGCCTCAAACTATCCGGTCTTTGATCCAAACAGTTATTTTGCCAGACTCTCAGCCCGACAATCCTTTTCTTTGGCTGTTGAATTGGATGGACCCGTCCCGCAAGGAATGTTTTACAGCACGGAGAAGGAGTTTCATTCGATGCGCCCGCAAAGATGGCAGGACAAAGAGCTTCTTTTAGTTGGCGGTGAGCTATACAGGACGGGGAGCGATCCGGATACCGGACAACGTTACCAAAATCTTGCAAGCTGGGCCAAAGAGCATTTTCCGCTCAAAGAAATCCACTATCATTGGACAACCAGCGATAGCGAGTCGGGCGATCGTGTGCCTCTCATCGGACGGATGTCCAAAAATAATCCTGACTATTTTGTTATCACCGGATTTAATGGCTGGGGGATGACGCATAGTGTGATCGCAGGGCTGATAATAAAAGAAGAGATTATGGGCAAGATTCATCCATGGAGCCGACTCTATTCACCGTCGAGAATCTCCTCGCTCCTGACATTTAAGGGGATCGGCCGCGATATCGGTGCCATCAGCACATTTATTAAAGGAAAAGTCGAAAAGAAAGAAGGGGCAGTGGAAGATATTGCCAAAGATGAGGCAAAAGTCGTTGAAATCAACGGCGTGAAAGCAGCGATCTATCGTGATGAAAAGGGGATCATCCATGCGGTTTCCGCCGTCTGCACTCATATGGGCTGTACCGTTGGCTGGAATACTGCAGAGAAAACTTGGGATTGTCCCTGCCACGGCTCCCGCTACTCTCTTGATGGCAAGGTTATCCATGGCCCGGCTATGAGAGACCTCAAAAAATTGGAACTTTAGTCATATTTTCAAATAAGCCGGCATTAAATTGGTTGACGTTTAACCCATATTATGCTTTACTATATAAGACTCAGGTATTGCCCTGCTCATACTCACGATCACACTACATGAAACGAGGTAAGTGCCATGGAAGTCTTGCGTGTGAGCGCAAAATCCAGCCCCAACAAGGTCGCCGGTGCTCTTGCCGGCGTCATCCGTGAAAAAGGCGCCGCTGAGTTGCAGACCATCGGCGCGGGCGCCCTCAATCAGGCCGTCAAAGCCCTCGCCATCGCGCGGGGCTTCATGGCCCCCTCGGGCGTCGATCTGGTCTGTCGTCCGGCCTTCACCGACCTCGAGGTCGACGGGCAGGAACGGACGGCCATCCGTCTCATGATCGAACCAAAATGATGTTCGATCCACCAACCCTTTGCCCCCGCCAGCGTCTCTCCGAGAGACTACGCTGGCGGGGGCTCTCGCGTTTATCTGAATAATTTAACCTCTATGGTGCTATAATTAACCTATGATTGAAATTGTTATCTTTGTTACAATCCTTATCTTGCTTTTTATTGGCCTTATCGGCGTCATCTTTCCTGTGCTCCCTGGCATCCCCTTTATGTTTTTGGCGACTCTCATCTTTGCTTTTCTGGATCATTTCAATCGGTTGAGCGTCTATGAAATTATCATTCTCGGCTTGATAATGCTTGCTTCTCTTGTCGTCGATCATCTTGCCGGTTTTTTTGGCGCCAAGATTTTCGGCGCTTCGAAAGTCGGTGCAATTGGCGGCTTGATCGGCTCGCTCGTCGGGCTATTTCTCTTCCCGCCATTTGGCATTTTCCTAGGACTAGTCTTGGGCGTGCTTTTGGCGGAGCTTTTGCTTTCTAAGAAAAACATGCAGGTTTCCGCCAAGGCGGCAAGCGGTGCTCTCATCGGCTCCGTGACAGGAATATTGGTTAATCTTTTTCTTGCAATCACCTTTATTGTGATTTTTGTTATCTCCTACTGGTAATTTTGCCGACGGCAAGTTATCGACAGGGGAAATTGTCCTAAATATGCTACCTTGTTATTGAGGAGGCTCGGCGTATGGTCTATTCCGATCACAACAGCGCTATGCGAAAAGACACAGCCGGCCGAGAGTCAGTCTTGTGTTCAATCAGTGAATGTGAGCATGGTCAATTCGCTGATTTGGATCGGGTTCTACATACCATCGGTATCGGCAGCAAGGAAAGGCTGATGATGGAGCCGGTAGACCCCGAGATACTTTCCAGTATTCAAAGGAACACTTACGGTCTGACACTCGAACGACTCCGAGGATGGGTCTTGCGCGATCTTCGAGAAACAACTGATTACACATTGTAATCAGGGAACGGACAAGTTGCACTTATGCCAAGGACGGCTACGTAGGCCGTCCGTTTCCTTTTTTTCATCTAGCTTTTCAGCTTTTTCCCGATTGGCATCGCCATATTGTCGTTGCCGAGCGGTTCCTGTGCTTCAACCCGTTTTTTAATCACTGTATTTTTATGTTTCTTTTCGTGCGTGTATTGTTTTTTGCCCTTATTTTCTTTGGCCATTTGGCTTTCCTTATCTTTGTTATTGCATAATGTCTTAACCCCTCGCAGTCTAAAAACTCATCTATGCGATAAGCATAGATTTTAGGAGCCCAATTATCAATGGAAAAAACTTAGAGTGCAAGCCGGATCGCACCATAGAGAGCGAGTATCCCGATGATAGTCATAATCGTGGTCCAGGCGGTCGGATGGTGATGGTGGCTTTCGGGTATCAAATCGCTCGCACCGATGTAGAGGAATAAGCCGGTGAAGATTGCAAGGACGAAGCCAAGTGTTGTCTGGCTGACGGTGAAAAGCAATGACACGGTGACACCGAGGGCGGGAGCAAGGGCATCAGCTATCAGCCATTTGAGCGCTTGCCTTCGATCCGCTTTGTCACGAAGTACAATGCTCACGGTGTTTATCCCGTCAGAAAAATCATGTGCAAGGACGGCGGCAGCAACCACCCAGCCAACTGCCGGCGAGACCTTGAAAGCCAAGCCGATCCCCAAGCCATCAAGAAAGCTGTGGAAAATCAAAGCTCCGGCGCCGAGCTTGCTATTGTGCCGGGGATTTTCGCAATTATCATGTCCGTGATTATGTAAGGAGGCAAACCGATCGAGCATCATGTATGCCACAAAACCGATTGCGATGAAAAGAGTCCCCAATTTTATATCATAAGAATTTGAAACCAACTCAAGCGATTCGGGCAAGAGATCAAAGAATGCCACGCCGATGACAGCTCCGGCGCTGAAGCCGAGGATCAAGTGGAGCTTATCCTTAAATCTAATCGCAAAAAGCCCGCCCAGGAAAGTGCTTAATATTGTTGCCAGACCGATAATTATCGCCATGATATGTTTGCCTTTTTCTTATTTATACCACTTGCAGCCAGAGAGTAAAGACGCAATTTAGCGTGCTAATATTCAGTTATTGCCTAAGCTTTGGTCTAAGGTAGAAATAAAGAAGTGTCCCGAGAACAATAAAGCCCAAAAGATAGCCCCCGATCGTATCCGTGGCCCAGTGTGCGCCGAGATAAACACGGGAGAAAGAGATCGAAATAATCAGCGATATTGAAATAAATTGGATCGTGTATCGGACCAGCCGGGGGATGTTTGGCGTAAAAAACAAAACAGTGAAGAGCATACCGAAAAAAACGGTGTAGAAAACTACATGACCGCTCGGAAAGCTTTTGTCTGTTTCAGCGGCTAAGACACGGACAAAATCTGCCGATGGCCTCGGTCGGCCGATTACGATCTTGGCTATTGAGTTGATAACAGCGGAGATGGGAGTCAGGAGTATATAGATAGTTTCGCGGAAATACCGGTAAAACCAAAAAACTAGAGCGAAAATACCTACCATGATTGTGGCAATCAGCGGTTTGCCGAAAAGACTGACGGCATAGAGAACATGGTAAATAATTGTTCGCCGTTCTGGCGTGTCTCCTTCGGCCTGCAGGTCTTTTGAGAGAAAAATATCGGTCTGCAAAACGCTGTGATAGTGGACCAAAATACCTAAAACAATGAGGGCGATACCCATCAATATCAACAGTACAAATGCCAATTTTTTGAGTTTTGTCTGGCTCACCTATAAAGTATAACAGGAATCTCCCGGATATTTATCATGATCTTAATAAAAAAGAGCCGGATCCGGCTCTTTTTTATTAAAGTTGGCTAACAATTAAATGTTGATTTTTTCACCAAACTGGCCGATGACAGGAAGCGGAGTTTCTTTGCCGGAAGCAGCGTTGATAACACCGATTATAAAGAGAATAAACAGCAGGATCCCCAGTAACCAACCGATAATCGGCACCCAGATAATGAATCCGGAAATAACGTAGACGATTAGCAGGACAAGTCCCTGTTTGATGTGGAACTTCACAAAGGGATCATTTTTCGCGTCAGTGAGCAAAGGGATCAAAACCAAGATACCGAAGTAACTCAGTACCGCCATCAAAGTGTTTGTGCTCTTGTCCGGATTGGCCATTTTTCTCCTATTTTAATATTAGTTATATTATACATACTATTCCAAGTAATATAAATGCCAGCGCCCTCAGTGTATACGTATCGAAAGCATTTGGAGATTTGTTACTGATTGAAAATTGCGCCTCCTCTTAGCTCAAAAGTTTGAGATAAAAGGGGCGGTGAAAAAGGAACTTAGTTGCTTTCCGATTTCCACATGATCATCCTTGCCACCCCTCGCTATTTTTCCGACTTCTTCCGAAGAAAGTCACGGCATTGTGGTGCGGTCGGGGCAAATCCGAACTCAGTCTCGAGCTGTTCGCCGAAGATGAAAAGCTCGGTAAGCTTCTCCATCGTCGGCTCTATCTCCGAGAGCAAAGCTCTTAAATATGCCTTGGGGATCGGCTTCGGCTCCCGATGGGACGCGGAATCTGTCTCGAGAATAACGTCTTGCAATTCCTCTTCGGGAATACTCTCGACAAATTTGCGCAATACCTGGATTGTCTCGTCGCGGAATCTACCCGTCCCTTCCTTCCGCCAGCGGCGGCAAGTAACACCGGAGATGCCAACCTTTTTTGCGAAAACTTCTCCATTGGTAATTCCAGTGATCGTCAGAAACTGGATGAATTGATCTCGCCAGCATCGGTCGGCTAGACTCAAAGCGAACATTTTCTCGACGATCAATCGCAGTTGTTGCTTCATGGCGGACTCCTTTCGGGGATAGCCTGGATTTTTGTTATAATATCATAAAATGGCCGATTCGTCCATTGTTTTCCGCGCTGACCGCTTTTCTGTTACAATTAATTTAATAAAAAAGGAGTCAAATGTATGAAGAAATCGCCAATGAAAAACTTCTCGATCTAAGCGGCAAAACCGCTATTGTTACCGGCGGCGCGATGGGCATCGGCTTGAGTATAGTGAAGCGACTTGCTTGGGCGGGGGCAAACGTGTTAATAGCCGATATGGATGAAGAAGCCGCCAAGAAAGGTGAAGCCGAATTGTCCGGCCAGGGCTTAAAAGTCGGATCGATAAAAACCGATGTCAGCAGTGCAACTGATGTAGATAATATGGTTGAAACTGCCGTTAAGAAATTTGGCGGTCTCGATATCATAGTAAATAATGCCGGCATTTACCCTCAAATTAGTTTGGAGCGGATGACGGCGTCAGATTTTGACAAAGTTATCGCTGTCAACCTAAAAGGAGTATTCCTCTGTACTGAAGCAGCCAGTAAGAAAATGGTTGATCAGGGGCGGGGAGGCAAAATCATAAATGTTACTTCCGTCGATGCCATCCATCCCTCGATGGTTGGCTTGGCTCACTACGATGCCTCCAAACATGGTGTCTGGGGTTTCACAAAAAATGCGGCTCTAGAACTAGCCGAGCATCAAATCTGGGTCAACGCGATTGCTCCCGGCGGCATCGCTACTCCGGGTACAAATAAACCTGCGCCGGCCGGCGTTGATATGGAGAAGATCATGGCCGCCTTTATGCAAAAGATCCCGATGCACAGGATGGGCAATCCCGATGAAATCGGCAAAGCTGCCCTCTTCTTGGCATCAGACCTCTCTTCCTATATGACCGGCGCTCAGATCGTTGTCGACGGCGGAGTGCTTTTGAGTTAACTTCGCACGAGATTAATCAATCCTACAACTTGAGGATAGAATGCCAACTTTGCTATTTTTTGGTTTTTCTAACTGATTTATAATTTGGTTCCAATGCCTTGCTTTATTCGCCAAGCAAACTCGGGGCATGGATTAGGATCTTTTTAGCCCTTGAACGCACATGCGGCGAAGAGCTGTTCGTCCAGGAAGTCTACTCGAAATTAGCCAAAGAAAAAACACCATTTTTCATGGTGCGTTTTCTTTGGCTCTGCACAGTGGCAGAAGTTCGAACTGGGATACTCACAATCTAAATAAAAAATTAAGAAAAAAATGGTTGCCAAGAGTCTAGAACATTAAGCATTTCTGTATATGTAAAGTAATTTTTTTTAATTGCTATTTTGATTCCTTGTTCAAAGCTATTCAAATGAATGTCATCGAGTGTGCCGATATACCGGTGATTTGAAATATCGTTCTTGTGAATACGGCAAACATTATATGGTTGCACTTTCGATTTTCCTCGGCCAAACAAGTCATCAAGTATAAATTCGCCAGGAAACACTTTTTCAGTTTTACTGGTTGTCTTGCAACATATCAATTTTTCATCTTTGAATTTATCGAAATTGCATATAGAGACAACAAATTTGTACTCTGAAGAAGAGGCAAAAGAAAGTACTACCGGACCGTTAGAGCATACGCCCACTTTAATTGATCTGAGCCTATTCATCAATTGAGCTCTTGTATTCTTCTGAGTCTAAAAAGCTAGTATCAACATCATTCAGATTCATGAGTGGATGTTTCTCGATCTTGTGAAAATCGATAGTTTTCCAAAAAAGTGTCTCACCAATTGATTGTTCCTGTTCAATGATCTCTACCATTGGTTCTGTTGAGTAAGCAGCTTCCAATACTTTGCTAAGTGACTTTCTGGCAAAATCTGCCATCACTTTTTCCATACAAGCCTTTTCTTTTTCGGAAAATCCATTTAACTGAATAGTCTGATTAAGCTTTATTGTATTACCGACCCTAACCGCCATACCGGCACTATATAGTTTATCTAAAGCCTCATAAAATTTAACAGGAACGGGTCCATTTTTGTATCTGCTGTATGTCCCAGTGAAGGATTTTGTGTCACCAAATGTTTTTGCGTATATATAATCAGACAAATAGAGATATTTAGCCAAACGCAAAATAGCGATCTCATTGTCGGGCTGGTGTTCGAGGATATATAAAATTGATTTTTCTAATATTGACATTTTTAACTCCCAAAGGAGTCCCCTCACATTATCATATTAGTGCTGGAAAGTATATGCATCTTCATTATATTTGATGTTGTCCGCTGTCGCAATAGATAGTAAAAGTGCTCAAACTAGTTGGCTAGTCAATATAGAATTGAGCTGTATTGAGAAACAATTTTGTTTTCTCTGGTGTATTACTGCTTGTGGTCGCATAGACATGAACACTATAAAAACCATCATAGGTTGGGGTAAAAGAATATCTACATTGGCTTGTTCCGGTTTGCGTTCCAGTAACAACATATTGGTATCCTGGAGGATTTGAGTCTCTATATCCATTTGTTGCATAGCTTTCGCTTCCACCACAATCGGTTATAATTACTGGTTCATCGGCTCCCGACTTATCAACGAAATCCACATCAAATACAAAGGTATATCCTAGCGTGCAGTGATTTCGGCTCGTACCACAGGGATTAAGATAAGATCTGCTGAATTCTCGCCAGTCTGCGATAAAAGGATCGATAATTGGTGCCGGGATCGTCGCAGCCGGTGTCGGAGTTGTCACAGCTGGTACCGGAGTTGCAGGAACGGAAACCTTGGGAGGCGAAGCAGTTGCAGTTGATGTGGGCTTGGGGGTGGATTCTGGAGTCTTAAGTGATTGTGGGGTAATTTTTGGCACTTGCTGATCAGTAACCGTTTGCTCTGAAGGATTTACTTCTTCGGTTATTACGTCTCTAGGAATATTAGATGTTGGGCTGCTATTTCTATTATTGACATATGATCTACCTGCGAAAACACCGGCAGCAGAAAATATAATAACTAAACTTAGCGCTAAGGCAAAAACATCTTTGCCAAATTGTTCGGCAGTAGTAAGTTGATCGCCGCAACGAACACAGTGCTCGTTGGCCCTATGATTTCTTTTCTTGCATTTTGGACAGTATTTAAAAGTAAACATTTAAATAATAAAATTAATATTTATTAGTCCTTGAGTATAATATCTACTTATTATATAACATAATTAGCGATTGTTCACAATATAAGACAACATAATCCTTTTTATTTCAAGCATCAAAGTAATGATTATTAGGGGCTAGAAAATGCAAAATAAATCAAAATTTGCTGAAGAGAAAACGACTTCGATAAAAGAACTTGAATCATTATGTGATAAGATCTTGTCTTTTCATGAGGAGAAGTTCAAATCATCAATGAGTGGTAAGGTCAAAACGTTTACTAATTTGGATCATGTAGTGCTTTTTATTCTTCCTAAAAGTTCAAAAACGCTAAAATCAATCAGAATACTAACTGATAATATGCACGGGGAAGACGCCTTATCTTTAAGTAGGTCAATATTTGAAAATTATATTAATTTATCCTACATTTTGAAAGAAAACTCAGAAAATCGGGCGGATCTGTTTGTTAACTTTGGATTAAAACAACAATATGAAAAAGCAAAAAAACATTTTGGCGACCGGTTGCCGGATGAATACTCAAAGAGTTTCGATAGCCAATTTATTGAAGAATATAACAAAGCCTACGAGAAAGAAGATGAAGAGCTAAAAACAAAAGGTTACAAAATTAAAAAAAATTATTGGTCGCGGATAAATATTGGCGAGATGGCAGATGAGGTTGGCGTCAAAAGTACCTACGACACTATGTATCAATTTGCTTGCCAGCAAACCCATACCGATAGTCTTGGCCTGCTTAAATACGGTGAGAGTGCTACTGATGGGGAGATTACTATAAGTGATTCACCCAGTATTGAGGATGTTGAGGAATCACTGATCTGGTCAATGAACTATTTCCTCATGTTATATAGAAGGATAATAAAGTACTTTAAATTTGACTTCGAACAAGATCTAGATGGATTCGAGAACGAATTAAATGTGATTGTTAAAAGAATCCAATAAGATCTATTATTAGATAGCATTAAAGACTAAACAGAGAAGCGACGCGAGCATTCAATTAATATTAAGATACAAATGGCAAAAGAGTCAGAAAAAGATTTTCGGTGATTTAGGTTCGAGCTACATTCTAAAAGACAAAAAATTTGCTCTAGAAGTAAAAAAGCCGTTTGTAAGGATAGGAAAAGGCATGGAAAAAATAAAAGCCGCTTATCCTAGGTTCGAACTAGAAATAAACGGCTCCTATAGTCACAAATCACCCAACTGTGCGGCAATTAAGTCATTATGGCTCCCTGAGCCCTCCTTCGCTCACCAAGCTACGGAAGGGCAAACTGGACATGTCACATCTCGAAATAAGCCAAAATAAAATCACCAATTTCTTGGCGATCTTATTTTGGCTCCCTGAGCTGGACTCGAACCAGCAACATCTTCGTTAACAGCGAAGCGCTCTGCCATTGAGCTATCAGGGAATAAAACTTTTTATGAATTGTCTGCCTTGATAACTTTTTAATTGTCTTTCTCTTTTCAAGGCTTCATTCCGATTGGCAACTACTTCCTTGTAGATTAATTGCCATTCGCCACCAAGTCTTGCTGTATAAGATTTATTAAAAGTTTTGTTCTTATGGGCTTCGAGGCGAGCGATTAAGTTCTCTGTTTGCCCAATATATATTTTGTCGTGCGTCTGATTGTAGATTGCGTAAACAGTAAACATGCAATCATTATAGTCTAGGCGCTCTGCCTCCGCCAGTCGGCGGAGAGCTATCAGGGATTATGTTTTTTACAAGCTTGATTTTAGCAAAAAAAGAGCTTTCTGTAAATAATCGATATGCCAGCTTGCAATATGAGCGGTTATTTCCTAATATTGTTTCAAGCGATGCGGAAAGGGGTGGCGATGAGCGGATCATCGAACTGCGGTCATTCCAATAGGATAAACGAGTCTCAGCTTGAAGTGCTGGTCAGAAAATGGCGTTTGATCAAGAACACGGCAAGATTTTACTACCGAAGCGGCAAGCGCCATTTCCCGATACCTGTTGATAGCCGTAATATGCGCCAGGTTTTCATTGATGCCATCAAGGACCATGGATACCCCAGCCTGGTGGTAACCGACAAGAAGCTTGACTAATAGCATCGCTTTGTCCTTATGGCCGGCGCCCCCGTGGATGCCGGCCACTTCTTAAATAAAAAAAGCCCCAAGGGCTTGTTGGCTTAATAATAATTTTTACGATTTTCCTAGGAAGAGTATGCCGATATCTCTTCGGCGTAAAAGAGTGCCCAAATAATTTTCTTCCCGCTCCATGGCGCGAAATGTCTCTCGTCCATGCTGACTCCCGCTTAATGGATTATCATCGTATGCCTGCTATTTAGTATTGTCAAGCAAAATAAAACGGATATATAGTTAGACTGTCTCTGTACTATTAGTTTTTTTAGGATTAATCTAGTTATATTAATAATAAAGGAGCAAAATGGCTGATCCTTTTAGCGACGCCAAAGAGCGGATAAGGGAAATGGATATGCATCTGAAATTGACCAAAGAAGAATTTGCATATCTTACCAAACCCGCAAAGATCAATAAGACAGAATTAAATATCGGCAAGGAGAAGTTGCCTGCTTGGCGGATTTTATACAACAACGCACTTGGACCGGGCAAGGGCGGTATCCGCTTCCATCCCGATGTTTCGCAGGAAGAAGTCATGGCGCTTTCTTTTTGGATGACGCTCAAAAACTCTCTGCTTGGCTTGCCTTATGGCGGCGCCAAAGGGGGAGTTAAATTCAATCCAAAAGACAAGGATGAAAAATACCTGCAAAAAGTCAGCCGTCTCTACATGGACGCCTTTTACAAAGTAGTCGGGGCTGATAAAGATATCCCGGCGCCCGATGTCTATACCACTCCGCAGATCATGGGTTGGATGTTGGATGAATATGAAAAGAAGGTCGGTCATCATGAGCCCGGCTTCATCACCGGCAAACCGCATGTGCTTGGCGGCCTAAATCTGCGCAGCGACTCTACTGCCCGCGGCGGTTTTATCATCCTCAAAGAGCTGCTTCATCACTTCACGGGGTTAGTCAAGAAACCGACTGTCGCTATCCAGGGGTTTGGCAATGCCGGCATGAACATCGCCAAGATGATTTATCAGGATGGCTTCAAGGTAGTCGCTGTTTCTGATAGCCGCGGAGGCATTTATGACAAGAGCGGACTAAATATTAACTCGGTGATCGAAATAAAAAACAGCCATAAATCGGTTACGGATAGTGAGGGCAAAAAGATCACAAACGAGGAGCTTCTGGAGCTGGATGCCGATATTTTGATTTTGGCGGCGCTGGAAAATCAGATCACGGCTGAAAATGCTGGCAATGTCAAAGCGCAAGTTATCATTGAAGTCGCCAACGGTCCGGTTGATCGAGCGGCCGATAAAATTCTTTACAATAAAGGCATTCAGGTTGTACCCGATATTTTGGCCAATGCCGGCGGAGTCGTCGTCTCCTATTTCGAATGGGCGCAAAACAGGGCGGGCAATATCTTCGATGAGGAGTTTTTTGAGAAGAAACTCTACACCATGATGGAAGACGCCTGGCATCGTGTCTACGAGCTACATCTCGAACTAAAAGATGCCGATCTTCGTACAGCCGCCTATGTCCTTGCCATCCGCCGGGTGCTCGAAGCCGCCAAATTGCGGGGGAAATTTTAAATTCGATACTATCTGTCCCTTCACCCCAGAATTATAAATCAATAATTCCCGCGCACTTTTCACGATCGTGAAAAGTGCGCGGTATTCATCTTCAGATTAGCCGTTCTTTATACTTACTCTGATTTTTTCTCCTCATCCTCTTCGGCCTCTGCTCTGCCATCGGCATCTGATTCCTCGATTTCTTCTTCCTCTTCGTCATCAAGATCAATTGCATCACGACAGGCGGCGGCACAATTGCGGCAAACTTTGGCACAATTTACCATCATTTCGTCGTTGAAATAGGTATCACAGCTCTCCGCACAATCCTCGCAGATCAGCGAGCAGATATTTAGGATATCGCCGGCGTACTCGGAGTCTCGCAGGACATATCGCTTGGCCAGATCGCAGATGTCGGCGCAATCCATCAGCCAGACCAGATGAGCTTTTTTAACAAAATCACCGCCTTCTTCAAGCGAATGATTGGCGCCGGACAAGCACTCTTCTTCGCACTCATCCAAATGAGCGATCAGGTCGATCTCTTCTTTTGTCTCTTCCTCGTTCATATTTCTCCTTTATTACTCTTCGATAATTAAATTGGAAATCCACCCCGAAATTAATAGCAAAAATCCTAAAGCTTTTTTGCTAAGTTTCTTTAGTATTAAATTAATTAAAAAGGGAGAATATGGAGAGCATTTTTGAAACATTGCAGGAGAGGGGAGATTGTTCTCGTTTCTTGCGGATGATAAATGAGAGGGATATGGGCGATCTTCTAAGCGGTCCCGGACCGTACACGGTATTTGCGCCCACGGATTTGGCTTTTGATAATTTGCCGGATAGTTTTCACAAGATGGAGCCGGATGGAGTGGAGCTGACCGATATTGTCAGCAACCATATTGTGACCGGTATATACAAGAGTGATGATTTGAGCCAGGTTGACGAAGTGGTGACAATGGCAAACAACAATCTGATCGTCGAGAAACATAATGAAGGGCTCATCATCGGGGGTGCGAAAGTGGTCGAGCCGGATATCGAGTGCACAAACGGCATTCTTCACATTATCGATTTAGTATTAATATAGTTTTTTATTATTTTTAGAGGACGAGAGGCTCGTTTCGAAGTCGCCCCTCTCCCTCTAATACTCTCTCTCCCTACACGAGGTAGGTCGCCTCTTCTCATAAAAAACCGAACTCCTGCGTCGCCCTGCGGGTAAGCGGTTTTTTATGACCAAGAGGCATTAAAATAGTGCTTCTTCCGCTATACCGTGTCGGGGGTTGGTGCCTAGAGGATAGGGGGACGACTCCCGCCTGCAAAAGCTGACGCTTAGCATCTGCGGGCAGGTCGGAATGAGTCCCCATGTCCTCTAATATTTACAATTTCTTCCGAAATCAATTTCCTGGTGATATAATGAAGGTACTTAATCCAAGCGCCTTTTTTTATGTCAACGAACAAAAAACAAAATCAATTCATTCTCGTTATCTCCGGTGTTGGCGGAGCAGGCAAAGACTCGGTGATGGATGCGCTTCGCAGCAATCCGGAAAAATATATTTTCTTTCCCTCATATACTGATAAGCCCTCTCGGCCGGACGAAGTTGCCGGTAAAACCTACAACTTTATCACCAAAGAGGAGTTTAGCGAATGGGTCGACAAAGGCGAATTTATCGAATGGGAGAAAACCCGCGGTGAATACCGTTATGGCCGGCGGCGGGATGAGCTTGAGAAGGTCCTTGATTCCGGGAAGATCCCTGTCTTACAGATGGATGTCAAAGGGGTAGCGAAGTTCAAAAAACTTGGCTATGACATCGTCTCGGTTTTTATTGTGCCGCCGAGTCTGCAAGAGGCAGAGGCGCGCCTCCGAAAGAGGGGAGACTCTGAAGACCAGATTAAAATACGGCTGGAGCGAGCCAAGCTGGAAATGTCCTACAAAGACAAATACGACCATACGATAGTCAACGATGATCTTGCGAAAGCGCAAAACGAGTTGCTTTCTATTGTTCAAAAGGAAGCCGAAAAAAGAAAAAAGAAAATCCGCCTCAAAGATATTCTTCGCCGTTTCGGCATGTTATTTGCGACGTTCTTCCTGCTTGGCTCTGGTTTGATCTATGCATACCATCAAAATACTGTTAAGCCACTGACCGAATCAGTGAGTGTTACCAACTCAAGCGCCAGTTCCCTCGCTAGCTCTTCGTCCAGCAGCATAGCTGTTGTCAAATCGCCCCCGCCGGCCGAAGTCAAGAAAAATATCAAGAAATCGCCGCCAAAGTATTCGGCGCCAAGCCAATCTGTCACCTCCACTAGCACAAACTCAGATGGCTCAAAAAGTGTTGTAGTTTCTACTGGCGGCACAGCCGGAACTTTTGACTCCGGTACATTATCGAGCATATCTGTCAGCGCCCCTTCCGATATTGTCTACGAAGATGCTACTGGCGCCCATCCTGAGCTCGGAGCGATCCTCAAAAATTATCTGGCAAGCTCATTGAAATACAAGAGCGAGATTTCCTCAATGAAAAAGATAATTCTGCAGGACGCCGGCGCCACCGGTTGGTCCGGCCAATATCTGGGCCAGTATAGTATCACTGCCGATGGTAGCCGGATCACAGGCGCCACTGGCTATATTGTTTTAAACAGCTACTATTACAATGGCTCGCCCTATTTCAACGATTACATGAAGCTGATTCTCTCACATGAATACGGCCATCATTATACGCTTTATCACAAATGGGTTGATTGGAATCTACCAGTCGGCACAAGATTTCCGGATAGTTACTATTCGACGAGACCGCTCTCCAAGAGCACGACGGCAACGGATTATTCACTAGGTTGGGGAAATTGCGAAGCCGAGATTATTGCGGAGGATTATTCCTACCTTTACTCGGGTTACGGCTATAGTGGAGTCGCTGCAACCTACGGCTATCCCGCTGCATCATTGAGCGGATGGTTTGATCATATTGGCGAGGCATCGCTATTGTCTGTCCCCGCCAACAATGCTCCGGTCTTGGTTTCTCTTTCACCTGTCGCCGGTGCTGTGCTCTCCGGCAGCGTCTCTCTATCGGCTGAGGCAACGGACGATACAGCAGTTGTCGGCGTTGAATTTTATGTTGACTCGACCAAGATAGCCACGGATACCACCTCGCCGTACTCGGCTTCACTTGATACCCGCTCTTTTGCCAACGGCACGCATACCATTCGGGCCGTCGCCTCTGATGGCACGCTGACGACGGAGAAATCAGCCGCAGTCACTTTCCAAAATGATCAGGCAGACACCACAAATCCGACTGTCAGTTTTGTTGCGCCGGCAGAAAATCCATACAATTGGACACATGACAATCTGACATTCGAAATCAGATCTGCCGATAATATCGGGATTGCAAAAGTCGAGCTATACATTGATGACCAGCTGGCGCTTACATCGACTGATGCCGATTTTTCGGCTGCATGGAAGTGGAATAACGCCGATGCCGGGACTTACACTATCAAAGCAAAAGCATATGACGCCGCCGGCAATACAAGCGAAGCCACTATCCAGGTCATCAAGGCATCTTAATTTGCTCTCTAGTTTTTTCTCGCTTGCCACTTTATAAACTTTTAACTTTATAAACTTTATAGCTAATATAGTACTTCGACCATCAATCCAAATATTGATAAATGCAGTAGCTTTTTTTTGGATTTTGTCAGTCCTAAATTGCTAAATAAGTAATTGTTGATAACTGTCCCACATAAACACTATATGTAGTATATATCGATCTATGTCAAATACTATATCTAGTGCTAATTCGTTTTGAAAATATTGACCGAACAAAGATCGAATAGTAAAATGTTATATACCGTCAGCATTGGCTGACAAGTGTTACCTTACAGACTAATAATGGAGGGATGATGTTCACCAAGATCAGGAAAAGAAACGGCAAACTCGCTGACTTCGACGTAGACAAGATTGCCGTAGCCATCGGCAAAGCTGGCAAAGCCACCGGAGAGTTTGACGAAGCTGAAGCACTCAAATTAGCAAAAAAAGTGGCCAAGGAAGCGGAGGAAAAAATCCGCCGCAAGATTCCAACAGTTGAGGAAATTCAGGACATTGTCGAAGATGTGCTAGTCACCTCCAAATTCAAGACGACGGCCAAGGCCTATATTATCCACCGCCAGAAGCATTCCGAAATGCGCGAATTGGCGGAAACCCAAAAAGTCGATTTGATGGAGCAATACCTCAATAATCTCGACTGGCAGGTCAAAGAAAACTCCAATATGGCTTATTCTTTGCAGGGACTCAATAACTATGTCTCCTCTGAGATTTCCAAGAGCTACTGGCTTCACAAGGTCTACACTCCTGAGATTGCCCGTGCCAACTCCGAGGGCGATATGCATATCCATGATCTTGATAAGATCTCGACCTATTGTGTCGGCTGGGACCTGCAGGATCTTCTCGCCGTCGGCTTCAAGGGCGCAGAGGGCAAGATCGAGTCCAGTCCGGCTAAACATTTGAAGACCGCTCTGGGCCAGCTGGTCAACTTTTTCTACACGATGCAGGGCGAATCGGCCGGTGCTCAGGCTGTCTCCAACTTTGATACACTTCTCGCTCCCTTTATCCGTTATGACAAGCTCAAAGAGCCGGAGGTCAAGCAGGCGCTTCAGGAGTTTATGTTCAACATGAATGTCCCAACCCGCGTCGGCTTTCAGACCCCTTTTACCAATGTCACGATGGATCTGCTCTGCCCAAGCACTCTGGCGGATGAGCCGGTCATCATCGGCGGCAAGCCGCAAAAAGAGACCTACAAAGAGTTCCAGAAGGAAATGGATCTTTTCAACAATGCTTTTGCTGAAGTTATCACTGAGGGTGATGCAAAGGGCAGAGTATTCACCTTCCCGATCCCGACTTACAACATCACCAAGGACTTTGACTGGGGCAATAAAAATCTTGAGTCTGTCTGGAAGATGACTGCCAAGTATGGCATCCCTTACTTTTCCAACTTCGTAAACTCCGATATGAGTCCGGAGGATGCCCGCAGCATGTGCTGCCGTCTGCGTCTGGACAATCGTGAGCTTCGCAAACGCGGCGGCGGCCTCTTTGGCGCCAATCCGCTGACCGGCTCGGTCGGTGTTGTCACCATCAATCTGCCCCGGCTTGGCTTCCGCTCGCGGGACAAAAGAGAGTTTCTCTACAATCTCTCGTACGTCATGGATCTGGCCAAAGAAAGCTTGGAAATGAAGCGCAAAGTCTTGGAGAGCATGACGGACAAGGGTCTTTATCCTTACTCAAAGTTTTATCTGCGCAATATTAAAAAGAGGGACAATCGCTTCTGGGGCAACCATTTCTCAACGATTGGCTTGTTGGGGATGAATGAGGCCTGCCTCAATCTCTTTGGCCGTGATATTACTACTGCTGAGGGTCAGCAGTTTGCCCGCGAAGTGCTGGAGACCATGCGTGAGCGGATGGCTCAATACCAAAATGAGACCGGCAATTACTACAATCTCGAGGCAACACCGGCAGAGGGTACTTCCTACCGCTTGGCACTCAAGGACAAAGAGAGATTTGCCGATATCATGGTCGCCAATGAGGGCCAGTATCAGGAGAACAAGACTGCTCCATACTATACCAATTCTTCCCAGATCCCCGTTGACTATACCGACGATATCTTTGAAAATCTGGACCTGCAGGACGAGCTCCAGACCAAATACACCGGCGGTACTGTTGTCCACTTATTTGTCGGTGAGGAAATCAAAGATACCGGCTCAGTCAAAGCACTAGTCAAAACGATCTGCGAGAATTATCATCTTCCATACTTTACACTCACTCCGACTTTCTCGATCTGCCCCAATGACGGCTATATCGCCGGGCGAGTCGATGTCTGCGAGAAGTGCGGTGCCCACAATGAAGTCTACTCCCGCATCGTCGGCTATATCCGCCCGATCCAGCAGTGGAATGCCGGCAAACGTGCTGAGTTTGAAGACAGAAATAGCTATAAATTTGCCGAGGCGGTCGAGAAAACCAAAAAAGCACCAGCCAAGGTAGAGATAGAAACTGCCGCCATGCCATTTGTCGACGAAATTAGAGAAAAAGTCGAAGAGGTCAAGGAAAAGGTCGGCGAGATGATCAAAGAGCCGGCACTGGCTGACCTGACCGCAATGACTGAAGCCATAGCTTCTGCAGGCGGGGGAGAGCAAGCTTCACTAGTATAATAATCGAATAGCGAATTAACTAATAAAGCTAACATTCGTTTCATTCGCCTCATTAGCCATTAGTCCTGAATTACAGATATGCAAATAGCAGGTATCCAAAAGTTAACTCTGGTAGACTTCCCGGACCATGTAGCAGCCACGGTATTCGCCCGTGGCTGCTCTTTCCGGTGCGGCTTTTGCCACAATCCCGAGCTTGTCCTGCCGGACCAATTCAATCCGCTTTTGAGTGAGAAACAGATTTTTGATTTTCTAGAGACCCGCTACGGCAAGCTGACCGGCATCTGCATCACCGGCGGCGAGCCCTGCATGCAAAAGGACATCGATAAATTTATTTCTCACATGAAAGCGCTCGGTTTTGACGTCAAGCTCGATACCAACGGCTCATTCCCTGATAAATTGGAGCAAATCATCCAAGACGGCGACGTTGACTACATCGCCATGGATATCAAGGGGACACTTGAGAAGTATCCCCAAATTTCCAATTATCAATTATCAATAACCAATCAATCTCCAAATTCCAAATCCCTAAATGAGCATTCAGAAAATGATGTCATCCTGAGCAACCACTCCTCCCCTCATGTCATCCTGAGCGACCACTCCTCCCCTCATGTCATCCTGAGCGACCGGAGGGAGCCGAAGGATCCCGTCACCGCGTACAGCGGCAATACTGACCTAGTCAAAAAAATCCAGCGCTCCATCAAGCTAATTATGGAAAGTGGCATCCCTTATGAATTCCGCACCACCATCTGCCACCCTCTCCACGAAGTTGCCGATTTTGAAAAAATGGGGGAGATGATCAAGGGGGCTGATAAATATTTCCTGCAAAACTTCGTAAAGTCAAAACACATCAACGAAGCCGTTGAGTATATGCCATTCACCGACGCCGAGCTCGTAAAAGCTAGAAAAATTATGGCAAAATCTGTGAAGGAAGTGGGGGCGAGGTGAATCTTAGAAATATACAAAATAAATCTGTTTTCTCCCCCTAATTTAGGGGGAGCTAGAGGGGGTATAAATATTTAATAATCAAAAACAAAAAAGTGTTCGTCAAAGATTACGCAATAACATGCCGTTACCAGAGACGCTTCTTTGGTCAAGATTGAGAAACAATCAGCTACACGGTTTGAAATTTCGTCGTCAATATGGGATCGGAAGTTATATTGTCGATTTTTATTGTCCTAAAATACGACTTGCAATCGAAATAGATGGCGATAGTCATTTTACTGATGAAAATCTAATTGCTAGTGATGGGAAAAGACAACAATTTATTGAGACATACGGAATTGAATTCTTGCGGTTCACAAATAAAGAAATTACTGAAAATATCGAGGGAGTTTTAAACTCAATAATTAATCAAATTAACAATACCACCCCTAACCCCTCCTAAATTAGGAGGGGAAATCTAGTTATTTTAAAAATATTATTCCTATAAAACGATACAAGGGCACGTGGCTTAGGGGGATAGCCAGTGCCCTTGCGAATAAGAGGCAGGGTTGGAAGGGAAGGATTAGTAAAAAAGTCCTTGGCTCCGCGTCCGTGCGAGTAACTCCTCAAACGAGGAGTACCGCGGCCCTTCCTCGTTGAATGAGGGACTGCGGCGCTGTGAGCGGCCGTGAGAGCCGCCGGGATTGCGGGCGTTCCACTCCCTGGAATGTTCGGTGCGAATACGCAGCGCCATGGCCGGGTCGTAATTCAGGTTCTCTTGGGCCACTTCAGGCGGCGCAAGTGAGAGGAACAGCGCGATCACCTCTTGCGGGACCTCAGGCCCTTTCTCGTCTGAGGTTTTGTCCCAGGCAATGGTCTGCAGAAAATTGCGCCAGGCCTTGGGATCACCATCACGGAGTGCTACCAGCAGATTCGCGAGATGATCCATTTTGGTCGGGATCGGTCCGCCCACCTTGCTGAGACGAGCGGTCAGGTCTTCGAAGTCTTGAGGGTCGGGCGCGCCGGGGTTTCTCAGACGGGCCACAAAGATCAAGTTAGCAAACATCCGAAGCGCTGTAATCATGAGAGATCCTCCAATCGGTCGTTGTGCAAGCTTCAGCTTGGTCAAGCCAAATGCTTGCGCTAACAATACAATATTGGCAATTCTAATTCAATCCGATTTAAAGTGCTGCCGGAAGAACTAGTCATCCGGCAGCGGGAAGTGGAGTAAACTCCAGCACCTGCCATTGCAATCCAGCGTCATGCTCTCTCCTCGTGGGCTGCAGCGGCGAGGCAATCCAACTATCGACGGGCTCATTGTTTACGATGTGCCGTACGAGCCGGTCAAAGCGGATACCCTTTATCTGTCTGGTTGAGATCTCCAACCTGACAAAGTCATCGCCCAGTTCGCACTCTTGCACGAATACGCGAAAAGTGCGCCTGTTTCCGGTATGCGAGAGTATGACTAGCCGGAGCTCTACCCCGACAGGATCTGCTGGCAGGTTTAGGGATTCTAAGACCTTTTTTTGGTCCATGGACGCCCTCCACAAGATATTTTATCGCATGGAAGCAAAGTGAATACTGTAAATATTGACAGCTAGTTTTGCCTTTATAAACGACCAGGGGACACAATCTGGCGATTGTGTCCCTGCGGAGAGGAGGAAGAGGAGCGGTCATCAGTCACATTGGACGGCCGCAAAGTTGACGATACCGCCACCGCCGACTACCGTGAAACGGTCGCCATCGGGGCCGTGGTTGACCGTGATGCCAGCCTGCTCCAGCCGCTCGCTGAGGCCGGCCTTATCGGTCACGTTGACCGTGATCAGACAGCCGTTGTATGTGGCACGTTCGGGGCTGGTGCCTTCATACTGCGCAACCTTGAGGGAGGCGTGATCCTCAAAGGTCAGGGTATGCGCGCCACCCGTAGAAGGCAGCGCCGAGACATGAAAGAGCTCGGCGAGCATTTGCGCCAGGACTTGCGGGGAATGGGCATACACGGTAATCTGCGGCATGCCGACGATTCTTGACATCATAAGCCTCCATTGTGCGGTGATTCTCCCATAGTGGGATTACCCATTTTATAGCACAAAAAGCGCTTTCTGACAACATTACTGCTAATTAGTATCCTTTTGGCAGCAATTATTTGAAAGCAAAATTGCTGGAAAAACGAAAGAGCGCTCCGTCTGCCGAGGGGGACGGCAAAGGGAGCGCTCATTGAAATGGTGATCAGGCGGCTTTGCGCCTTCGCACGGAGGATCTAGGGAGAGCCGCCATGAGTACAGACGGCGCCCGCGTGGTGTCGCCGCCGGGGACGCGATGCGTGCATCCCAGTTGCACCAGGCGGTTGTTGGTGTTGTGGTCAAAGGACGCAGCCACCACCAGCCGATGCCCCTTGATGTGTTCCATGAACTGTGAATACAGCACATCCGGCAACATATCCGGCTTGCTGTAAATAATGATGGCGTCGATCTTGACGTCATCATAGATTGATAGCGCTTGTTCTGTAGTAGTTGCTGTATGTATGCGTGGATTCCAACTACGATGCCAGAGCAGTGCAGCGAGCGTTGTGTTAAGCTCACTGTCAAATCCGACAATCAGAACATTAAGCATATCCTACTGCCCTCCTTGAAGCAGTAACTCCATATTGCAGTTTTGAAAAGCGATTTTGCAATCGCTCCTGGATCGCTTAATCTGTTTATCTAATATAGGACTATTTTTTTAAAAATAAAAAACGCCGGCGGGACTGTCCCGCCGGCGTCTGCTACCTGATTCACGGCCCAAGACTGATGAGATCCGCCGGTCCGGTAGGCGGTCGGTCCTTCGGTTTGGAGTCGCAATCGGGTGCACCGCAGTCGATGCACACTGTCCGTCCTTGCGGACAGGTGATCGATGGTTCATTGGGTAATCTATAGGAGGCCTCCGTGACCTCCTCGACTTTAGTAGTCATATCCGCCACCTCGTAGTCTCAATCTATGCCATATGAGGCGATCAATCAAGTGGCAGCGATCAGCCGCAGATCAGCCAGATCTACGGAGGAATCATCGGTCTTTACACCAAACCAACCAGGGTTTTGCGGTCCAGCACGGCCGTCTGATGCATAACTAATAAACTTGAAGGGATTATTTGCGTTCATTTTCAAGCGGATGATCAGGATGTTATCACCGAGCATCGTTACGCGATCAACGGTTGCTACCACCACTTTTGTCGCTCTCCCTTCACGATAAGTCAGTTCCAAAAGTCTGCCATCGAGATCCGCCGGCAGACCACGCTGTGCCAATACCTTCTCTGTACATAGGTCGGGCATTTCTCCTCCTGAACTCACTGGATTGCTGGCACTATGCATTTTACCGCTTCTCAGGCGAGGGTTTTATTTATAATTGCTCCAAAAACTGTTGTTTGCAGCGGTTAAATCTGGAAGTTATGCTAACTGTCCGTAACCTATAAGGGCCAAGGGCTTACGCAGCATTTTATAAGTCATAGGAGCCAATTTTAATAATTCTTGATAGACTTTTCTTGACAATTATGCTATATTCTACCCGTAAGCCATGGTCGAGGGCTTGCAGTTTAATAAAATAGTCAGGGTTAGATTTTTATTAGGGTGCTTGTGTAGTTCCAGTCAATTTACCAATTGAGTTTTGCTACTAATAAAATCTAAGTATGATATGTACCAAGACGATCAAAGAGAGTTTACGCCGGCAGAGCCGAGCACAAAACTTTTCATTGGTGGATTAGCTTGGGCTGCAACAGATGAGGATCTCGTCGCTGCTTTCGGTTCTTTCGGCGAATTAGCCAAAGACCAAAACGGCAAAGAAGTCGCAAGTGTTGTCAGATACCCAGACACAGGTAGATCAAAAGGCTTCGGCTTTGTTGAGTACGTCGAACTCGAAGATGCCAAAAAGGCAAAAGAAGAGATGGACGGCAAAGACATTGCTGGCCGACCTGTGAAAGTTGATTTCGCTAGACCAAAAAGAGACGACCGGGAAGATAGGTAATTTATCCCGACTCTTGAAAAGACCTGTTATCGCAAGATAGCAGGTCTTTTTTGTATTTCGTGAATCAGGAGATTAATCCACAGAAAAGCCGGTTTTCCCCAGTTGATATATACCCAGTGGGGGTATATTGTGGAAAGCAGGGGGTATTCAGGTGGATAAATAAATTTATCCACAAATGTTCTTTTTTAATAACAGTTTCTTTCGTAATTTTTAGTAATTTTTCGTATTCTGTATTGTATGAAACATCAAACCATCTACAACCGATTGCGGCGTATCGAGGGACAGGTCAGAGGCATAGAAGAGATGCTGGCCAAAGAAAAGAGCGATTTAGAAATCCTGATCCAGTTGCAGGCCGTCAAATCTTCTGTCGGCTCATCAATCATCGAATTGGCCGAAACAATAATTTCCAACACAAAGACCAATGGTGATTCGGGTGATCAAATCTCCGCTCAGCAGATTCTCAAAATCATCACGTAATTTGAAATCAAGGCGCTTTTTTCGTATAATGAAGCTAATATAATTTATCCGGAGAACACAATGAAAAAATTAACCATTTCAGAGGATTGCATCGATTGCGGCAATTGTTACGGCGCATATCCTGATCTTTTCGAAGAGGCAAAAGACGGCAAGGCACAACCAAAAAAGACGGATGGATTTACACCTGAAGAAGAGGCAGACATCGAAGCTGCTATCGCAATGTGCGGTGCCGGTGATGCTATTAAGTATGAAGAAGATCAGGCTGAGGCAGCGGAGCCAAAGCAGGCAGCGGCCTGATCAATATCCTATATATAAAAAGACCACTTCCTTAGGAAGTGGTCTTTTTATTATTGAATCTTTAGTGCCAAATTATCGATGTATATAGACGGGTGTGCCGATATCGGTCCAATTAAACATCATCTCCGCAATACCGGGACCAAGACGGACGCAGCCGTGTGAGACTGTCAACCCTAAGTTTGTGAGCGGTTCCTTTGCACCGTCCGGCCATTCAACCAGCTCGTGGATGCCGTAACCTCCGGCTTTGAATTCCTGAAACCAGGGCATCCAGACACCGGGGTTTGGTGCCCAGCCCCGAGGATTTTTGCGGGTGATGGCAAATGATCCGGTCGGCGTTGGCGTTGACGGTTTACCCGTTGAAGTCATAAAGCAGTCGATCAGAGTGGTGCCATCAAGCCGGCATAGCTGTTGCGTTGCCAGATTTACGTCGATATATTTTCCTTGATATCTACCAAGCTCAAGCCCTTTGGTCTCATCGACTTTAATTTCCCCTGGCGGAACCTTTGTGACAGCCAGATTGATGGCAACATCATCGTTGGATATCTGGGATTGCAGCGAGGCAACGGCAGCATCCTTATCCAGATAGACTCCCTCTCGTCCTTCCTGCAAGACCTGTCCGGTCTGGACGCTGACCTTGCTATCAGCTTTTGTGATCTCGATATTTTTGCCGACTGTTACTAAGTATGCCTTAACACCGGACATATTCAGACTGACGGATGATTGCCCGTTATTATCGGTAAAATCAATCCAATTACCGATTGTTTGGTGTGATGGAATATAGTTTTTCCCATTGTAGGTAAATACAATTTTCTTAGCTAACAAGTTATTTGCTTGATTTTTGGCATCCTCAAAGTCCAAGCTGCTGATTGCGGGCTCTTTGACCTTCAGCTTGAGATCGATAGCAGTAGCTCCGGAATCAGCTGTAATATTGGTTAGCTGCTCGATCTTTTTGGAGAGATCATCGAGGTCCACTTCCAGCCCGTTTGCACTCTGGGTGAGTTTGACTTCACCGTTTTCGACTTTAAGACTGGCATCGCTAGATGCAGTATTTAGCTGTCCGATTGCGATCTGGACAAAATCATCATATTTAACCTTATCCAGAAAGGCGGAAGTATCGACTGAATATTTCTCAAAAAGAGCCCTTGTGATCGTGACAATATCAGCTTTCAGGTTGCCTGTGCGACCGATCTGATAACTTTTCTTGAAAATTTCATTTGGATCGAGCTTAATTCCAATATCGGAGACTTTGACTTTGACTTCTTTGTTGTTGGCCCGGAAAGCAACAACCTTGTTTGATAATTCGTTCGCCTTTTTTCGCAGAAGCAGCTGGGCCTGTGCCTCCGTCTTTCCGGTGAGATCGACGCCGGCAAAAAAGACATTGGGATAAATCTTTCCTGCGAAGACTCTCTGGTAAGAAAACAAAAACCCCCCGGAAATCAGGAGAATCGATAACAATGAAAGACCCACCAATAATAGAACTCGTTTCATCCCCGCCATTTTGTATTAGTTACTCTATATAAACATTTTACTTAATAAAGATGATTCAATCAAATCTAAGCGTCTCTGTCCCACTTTGCCAAGGCTTCGCGGGGACACCCCGCATAGCCCTTTGGGCGACGTGGGGTGGTGGGCCCGGCTGGGTTCGAACCAGCGACCAACCGGTTATGCTTGCCATCACGGCTTTCGCCGCCTCTTTCGAGTTCATGGTTTGGACTGTCCCTTTACCCTGCCTAAAATAGCGAGGGTATCTGCCGTCCAGTCTCTACACCTTGCCGCGGAAGCGGCCTTGGCTCGGGATTGCCACCTCTTTAAGAGAAGGTTTCCCCGAATTTGACAGATTTTCACCTATCGGTTTCCCAATAGGTAGCCCTTTGACAATGAAGCGGTATCTAGCTAACATATGGTTATGAATCAGGTCTCTAACTGCATAGTTTGTACAAAAATTTTGAGAGGGAAACAAGAGAAATTTTGTTCTGTTTCCTGTAAAAACAAAATCACACAAAGCTATGAAGCGCAGAAAAAACGTGGTCTCAAAAGAAAGATTGATCTTATCTCTGCCTTTGGGGGACGTTGTTCTATCTGCGGTTACAATGACAATTTAGCGGCTTTAACATTTCATCACTCAGAGCAGGGGAAGGAATTCAAGCTTGATATGAGATCTCTCTCAAATCGCACGCTTTCCTCTGTGCTTGCAGAAGCAAAGAAATGCACTCTCTTGTGCCATAATTGTCATGCTGAAGTACATAATCCAAAACTAGACTTAGCTTCATTATTAATCAAGCCGGCTGCTCTAACCACTGAGCTACGGGCCCATAAATAAACTAAGTTCTGCTCTTCGAAAGAGCCACACTAATTATAACAATTGTTGCTCGTTTTTCAATAGGCTGGTTTTGGGTCTGCCCAAGAGGGCAGGCTCATACTTTTGCCAAAGCCAATGCATGCTAGCGGAGCGTAATTTGCGAACTGTGTCATAGCTACCCCTTGACAAATCATGGTTTAATTGCTATACTTATATAATTTCTAATTTCGGTATGAAGAAATCATACAAATGAAAAACAAAAACAAACAATTTAATTACACTCTTTTCGCCCTAGCCGCTGGTGCGATTATCTTAATCTCTGCTCCCAAGGCATTTGCTTCTGAGATCACACCTGAGAATGTCCTCTTGGATATCAATAAGGAGCGGATCTATTATGGTCTTCAGCCCTTGAAGCTCGATCCCGATCTTGATTTTGCCGCCAAACAAAAGTCCGAAGATATGATTGAGCGCAACTATTTTGAGCACTATGCTTACGGTCTTTCACCTTGGGATTTTATTCGCAACTCTGGCTACAACTACCTTTACGCTGGTGAAAACTTGGCAATGAACTTTTCAACTTCTGAAGGTATGGTTGACGCCTGGATGAACTCAGATTCCCACCGTCGTAATATCCTCGATGAAGATTTTGAGGAAGTCGGAATCGGTGTAGTTAAAGGAACTTATGTTTCTGCTGGTCAGTCTCATGAAACCTACATGGTGACCAATATGTTCGGCCGAAAAAAGCCGGCCATAGTCGATCTTTTTAATAATTTTGTAAAGTCAGTCACCGGTATCTTCGGTCGATAACCGCTTTGAGCTTAAATGCTCCTGTGGATAACTCTAATTTAGTACTCCCAAAGCGCACATCAGTCACAGTTGACTAGATGTGCGCTTTCTATATACTTCTAATCACGCGGTGAGAGCTCCTATGGTTTGTATGAAAAAGTATGAAAATCATGGGTCCTAACTCGATCCTGCGCTAAAATAAAGATAAAAAATGGCTCTAAGCCGTCTTGGTTTGGGGCAAAATATTGATATACTTAAAAAATTGAGAACTAAAATACTGTTCTTGCCAGAGGGGCAGCAGGCATTTTTGCTGAGGACAAAATTCTTCTTGCTCTTTTGGAGGGAAGGTTGATCTAGCGACCGAACTATTGAACAATTTATTTAATTTTAACGAGAGGGCCCATGAAACAATTTTTACGAAAATTTATTATTTATGTGGTGATGACAACGATCGCTTTGCCGGCCGGTTTGCTAGCAAGTTTGGCAACCGCCAGCCATGCCAAGGCAGCAGTGTTCGGGAGCTATGACTTTAACAGTAATTCCGGAGTCAGCGTTCAGCCAACGCATGCTGATTTCTCGGATTTTTCCCGACATGGCGTAACTTATGAAAATAGCCCAAGTAATGTTTACAACAGTAGCAATTGGGCGTTAACAGACGAAGTTAACAGAAATAAATATATTAGTTTTTCTGTTACGGCTGACTCGGGATATTCTCTGAATCTGGATACGCTCAGATTTATCCAAAACGGGAGTGAAAACGCCCCTGAGCATTTGTTGGTTTCTAGCAGCAGTGATAATTTTTCCACTATCTCCGACATAAAGAGTGCCGATGTTACTGAGAATGATGATGAGGTCAACATCGGTTTGTCGGTTGTAAAAAAACAATCGGTCGAGTTCCGCTTTTATGTTTATGGCGATAAGAGCGTACATGATAAAAGAAAGGAACCTTCGTCTCACGGAACATGGCGGGTCGATAATGTTGAAGTCTCGGGCTTTGTCCAGGCAGATAAGCCGATCGATACAACGAGACCGACCATCACATTACTCGGGGAAAATCCCGTGACTATCACGCAGGGAACTTCCTATACTGATGCCGGCGCTACTGCAACAGATAATGTCGACGGAAACTTGACAGATAATATTGTGATGGATGACGGGGGATTAGACACCGCTGTTGTCGGAACATACACCATTACTTATAACGTATCAGATGCCGCCGGAAACGCAGCGGATCAGATTTCACGAACGGTTAGAGTCGTAGCCGGAAGCATAGCTGCTCCCTCTAATCTTTCTCCTGAAGATGGCATAGTTGTCAAATCAACCAATTTGGGCATGATTACATGGAGCAGTGTTTCGAACGGTAACGAGCCGACTTCATATACCTATGAGTCATCACATAGCAATGCAGTAGGGGAAGACGGTTCATTCAGCAGTCATATTTATTTCCGGGATGGATTGACATCGCCAGAGATTAACGCGTCCGGCACCGCTGAAGGAACCTATTATTGGCATGTCAGAGCGCAAGATAGTCTAGGACACAAAAGTGCTTGGAGTGATGCTTGGCTCATTACAGTTGATAATACCGCCCCAAACAGTCCGGTTTTCGATGCTATGACGATCCGAGTAAATGCGGACAGCGAATTGGTCACCGGGACAGGCGAGCCAGGCGCGACCATCACTCTCACCGATGAAGATGGTCAGTCTTTCACAGGCATTGTCGGCGTTGATGGAAGATTTCAGGTTTTGGTCAATCTAGTCGAAGATCAGGTAAATACTTTTACCGCTACCGCGATTGACGAAGCCGGCAATATATCTAGCCCTCCGGTAACAATAAAAATCACTGAGGACTCGCAAGCACCAGTAGATCCGAAAATATCAATAAATAGCTGTGCTAAATATACAATCAGCAAGGTTGTCAATCTTAATCTTGAGGCTAAGGATGATTTTGTTCCGATCTCAATGATGATTTCCAACAATTCCGATCTTTCTGCCGATGGCGTGAACGCAGATTCCGGAAAATGGATTTCTTTTGAGGCCTCAAAAGGATGGGAGCTTAACACCGGTGACGGCACAAAAGTTGTGTATGCCAAATTCAAAGACGGGGGTAACAGCGAAACATCAATCGTTGCAGGCACGATCATTCTTGATACGATTTCTCCATCATTGCCTCTTGATGTAGAAGCAGCTGCAAACGGCAGCACGGTGGATATCAATTGGCAAGCATCAGACGACGCCAATGATATCGCTGGTTATAATATTAAGAGAAGCGATAATCCTGCTATTAACTTGAACGATTCTTTGATTGTTGGCACTGACTATTCTGACAAAAATGTTGCAGATGGAACATACTCCTATTTCATCGAAGCAGTTGATCGAGCGGGGAATGTTTCAAACACAGGAATTTCCAACCATGTGACCGTCGATACCTTTATTCCTGCGGCTCCGTTGATAATATCGGTGACCAATCAGGATAAAATGGTCACCATCAACTGGCAAATTGTACCCCGCGGAATTGGTTACAATGTTTATCTTTCCGCAAATAGCAATCTTCTTGGCACATTAACAAATAGCCAGCCGTTATTAGTGACCAATACAAATGTGAATGTTTCGGCTTATGGTACTTACTATGTTCGTGTGATCGCAGTCGCTGACAATGGGGCAGAAACTAGTCCCTCAGAAGCAATTGCGAACGGCAAGTCAATTACCATCAACGCTCCGGTTGTAACGACGACCGTTGCTCCAGTTGTGAATGAAACGCCTCAGCAGCCGCCAGTCGTTGGGCCGCAGGTTGCACCGGCACCGGCTCATGCTTCTTCGGGATCATCTTCAAGCCAAGAAGAGATTTCTTCATCAAGCAGTTCAAGTGATGATCAGGGTGAAATCAAAGGCGAGCAGGACAAGGATGGGAAAGAGCCGATCAACTGGACGCCATGGATCATTTTGTTCATCCTGATACTTCTGGCAGGAGCAGCTACCGGAGGATATTTTTACTGGTTCGCTAAAGACGAAGAGGAAGAGGAAAAAGAGAAAAAAATAGATAAGAATATCGGAAAAAAAGCTGCAGTAATTGTGCGGAACAAGAAAAAAGCAAAACGCTGGTAATTGATAGAAAAAGAAAAAGGCCCTGCCAAAGGGTCTTTTTCTTTTCTTCCCCAACAGTAGATCACTTGCTATAATTAAACTGGATGAAAGAAGCATTCAAAAAGATAAAGGAGCAGATTGAGCGGTTTATTCCGATGACATTTGGCAGTCTGATTCTTTTTTGTTTTGTCATTTATCTTCTCATTGTTGTCGGCAAGACCGTGATCAGCAATTACAAGGATAATCAGGAGATTGCGGCTGAACAAAGTAAATTGGTGGCGGAGAGGCAGCGACTCAAGGAAATGCAGTATGAAATTAATTATTTCCAGACCAATTCCTTTAAAGAAAAAGAGGCGAGAGCAAAACTTGGCTACAAAGCGCCAGGTGAAAGTGTCCTGGCATTGCCGATCGATACTGATGAGGAAAAAAGTGCTGATTCGGCTCTAGCCGACGCCAAAGTAAAAACTCCCAATTACCGTCTCTGGTGGCAATATTTTTTCGGGAATCGAGATTAGAAATGATCAATAGCGAAACAAAATTTGCATTTGGTCGGGATGACTCATTGGCTGGTGGAAAAACTGATGGGATGTTGCCGTCTGAGCGAATTGAGGGCGAATCACTTTTCCCTCCCGATGATGCCTATAATTTGTCTGATGATACCATTGCAAGGCTGAAATTGGCAATTTCTGAAAATCCTGAATTGAAGCGAGAAATTCAAGCCGATGCGAATGAAATAAGAATGCGAAAACAGCATTATGCTGAGTACACTCAACCAGAATGGCAAACACAAACCAAGGTTTCTCCACGGGATTTTTTTCGAGACGGAGGGTTAGCGGGCCAAAACCATATCGTCAAGAAAATCTGGGACCGAAAATGGGAAGAAGATATTAGATTGTCTGGCCAGGCAGAATCGAATTTTTTAGAATCAGCGCTTGATGTCGGAGGAGGACTTTTTGTAGAAGTGATGCAGGTCGTACTCATAGATAACGGACAGATCGCTCAGAAAGAGGCAGTTGTGGGGAGTGGTTTAGAAATCGGCCAAAATCAAGTTGAAAGCATATTAGGACGGTTCAACTTCGAGAAGGGGAATACTGTATTTATAATACACAACCATTATGATGCATACGCAGACTTTACTGCTCCGATTTCGGAACTGCAGAGTAAAAAAGGATTTCTAACCGAGGGTAGTGTCTCAAGCGGTGATGTTAAGTTTGCCGATAGCTTCTTTGCTACGAAAACTCAGGGCAAAGGCAAAGTTTATATGATTGTTGTAAATGAACGCGGGCTGACTTACTCATACAAAGCCGGCTCTGCAGAAGTTCGCGATTGGGAAAATGATCATGATTAAGGTTTCTTGCTTGATAATTTGAGCTCTTTTTGTTATATTAATAAACACGATGCGGGGTGGAGCAGCCTGGTAGCTCGCGTGGCTCATAACCACGAGGTCGTTGGTTCAAATCCAACCCCCGCTACCAAAAAATAAGAGTTTGAAAGTTTGTAAAGTTTTTAAAGTTCATAAAGAATACTTTCCACTTTATAAACTTTTTAACTTTATGAACTAAGTTTGGCAGGGTAGCTCAGTTGGTTAGAGCGAGGGATTTACCCTATGTAATAGATCAGTCAGGCAGGGTAGCTCAGTTGGTTAGAGCACAGGACTCATAAGCCTGGGGTCGTGGGTTCAAATCCCACCCCTGCTACCAAAACAGACGCTAGGTTTTGAAAGATCAAATAATGCGCTGTAGTATTTGTTAATTTCAGGGTTCAAATAGTCATTTCCGGTATATATCAGTCCTG
>Ga0172369_10000984_pt1 | contig 42116 bp, 32 predicted proteins | sample LakKiv25m_FD_114539 | JGI IMG/M metagenome (GOLD analysis project Ga0172369, IMG submission 114539) | Freshwater microbial communities from Kabuno Bay, South-Kivu, Congo - kab_022012_11.25m | ecosystem: Environmental > Aquatic > Freshwater > Lake | place: Democratic Republic of the Congo... | reverse complement strand
CATTACGAGCCCTCCTCCTGTCATTGCGAGCGAAGCCAAGCAATCTCGTTGGGGATGCTGCCAACCTAGGGGCTCGATTGGACTCTGGGCATGTGCCGTAGAATGCGGGGTGAGCCGACGCCGTCCAACACTGGGTGGTAAGCGGGGGGTTGCGTTCGAGGCCTTGTCATACACGACTGGTTCGACGACCATGCCTCCTGGATTCCCTTTTCTGTGGGAATGACAGTATAGAGGCAATGGCATTCGAAGTCGTTATTGCCTCCAAGAGACCCCAAGTTTATGTCCACCAGACTAGGCGCCCTAGAGTATCCCATGCAGAGCCTCAGTGGTGAGTCCATCGCTTTCCATAAGCCTTTTTTCGAGACCAAGGATCTTGGGGAGTTCGTAATGGAAGAAATACGTCATGGTCTGGAGCTTGCCGGTGTAAAAATCGTAGCCATGAGACGAAGAGGATGCGGCCATCGCTTTTTCGGCCGCGATGCCTTGTTTCAGCCATTGCCATGCGACAGCAATGATACCGAGGAATTCCAGGTACAAGGTGGCATCTGCAAGGAATCTCTCGATGTCTCCCTTGAGGGCCAGCTCTACCAAATGCTCGGTGACCCGTTGCAGGGACTGTAGAGCTTCTCCAAGGCGCTTTCCGTATTCTTGAGATGCATTATATTCGGCACCTTCCTTTATCGCAGCTTCGACTTCTTCCAAAAAATATCTGAAGGTTTTGCCGTTCTCCATTACGACCTTGCGTCCGAGGAGATCCAGACCGTGTATGCCGGTAGTTCCCTCATGAATCGCATGGATTCGCATATCGCGATAATGCTGTTCTATGGGGAATTCATCACAGTATCCGTATCCGCCGAGGCATTGCAAGGCGGCGCTGACTGATAATATCCCCATTTCTGAGGGAAATGATTTAGCCACTGGGGTAAGGAGTTCGAGAAGGAGGAGGGATTTTTCACGCACGGCTGGGTCCAGACTTCGTCTCATGTCATAGTATTTGGCGCACTGCAGTAGTAGGCTCAGGGATCCTTCTACGACGCTTTTCTGGAATAGTATCATGCGTTTTACATCAGCGTGTTGGATAATCATGACTTGTGGTGAAGCGGGGTTTTTGTTAGTGATTTTTCTTCCCTGTGGGCGAGTCATAGCATAATTTAGCGATGCGTGGTACGCGGCAGAAGCGATTGCCGCGGCCCCGATGCCCACTTCGATACGGGCATGGTTCATCATCTGGAACATGTATGACAGGCCCTTGTGGGGCTCTCCCACAAGCCATCCGTGGCAATCGTTTCTTTCACCGAGGTTTAGCTGCGCGATGGGGCATCCCCTGTACCCCATTTTATGAAAGATGCCAGCCACATGTACATCATTGGGGACTAGGGGTCCGTCATAGGCTATACGCTCCCTAGGCACCACGAATAGGCTGATGCCCTTGACACCTGGTGGACCACCTTGAATCTTGGCCAGCATGAGATGGACGATGTTTTCAACAGCGTCATGGTCGCTGGCTGATATGAATATTTTTTGCCCTCGAATTAGATAAGAGCCATTCGAGTGGGGTTCAGCGCTGGTGGTGATGTCAGTGAGGGAGCTTCCAGCCTGGGGTTCCGTGAGAGCCATTGTACCTTGCCATTGTCCTGAGTACATCCTGGGGAGGTAGGTTTGTTTCATCTCATCTGAACCGAACGACTCTATGAGGCCTGCTGCGCCGGCCGTCAGCATTGGGTACACCGACGCCGAGTAATTGGCGGCGGCCCATATAAACGAACACGCGGAAGTGACCATTTGCGGTAATTGTTGACCACCGACTTCAAAGGCTGCGCCAGCGGAAATCCAGCCCCCCTCTCCGCACTCCTTGAGAAAGGTTCGTACGGAGGGATGCACACGTATCTTGCCGTTCACCAGCACGGGTGGCTTCCGGTCCATCTCTTCAAAATAGGGACGTAGGAGAGTTTGACCCATTTTTGAGGCTGTATTGATGACAAGGTCGAAATTCTCTCGGCTGTGGTCTTCAAAGTAAGGGTATTCAGTCAGAGACGCCGTATCAAAGACCTCGTACAGTAAGAAGGTCAGATTTCGCTCGCTGAAAAATTTTCCAGCCATTAGTCTTCTCTCTTGGTGATGTAAACTAGATAATAACACTATGAGTCTTCTCACGGTGGGAAGGAAACGTCAAGCGGTCGAGGGGCCTCTTGTGCGACGAGGGTTTGTAATTATTATTTTCTAATGGACGCAGTTTTGACTCGATAGTATAGTTTAAGCAGGTTAGGACTGAAAGAGTCGCAAGAGCGCCATTTGTAATACGAACCGCTTTCGCAGGGTTGGGATTGGTGCGATGAACTATCAGCTAGAACAGCCTATGTCGTCTAACAAGTTCACGAGGTTGAGTCCTGCCTTGAGGGACCTGGTAATGGCCAAAGGTTTGGCGAGGGAGTTCTCGGCTGGCCATGTGATTGTTGATCCCACCAATTGGGATGATCATATTCGGCTGATTGTGAGTGGGGAGGCGAGCCTTGTAATTCAAGACGATGAGGGCGAGAAAATAGCGGTGGACTCGCTAGGACCAGGAGACATTTTCGGAGAGGTTCATTTCTTCACAGGGAGTCCGTGGCCATCAGACGCACTTCTCATTGCCGATTACCAGTGCACCGTTGTGGAAATCCCACCGGAGGATTTTGAGCGTCTTCTCGGTGAAGACCCTCATTTTGGCACATCATTGGTAAAGCAGCTGACGCGAAAGACTATTAAACTACACAGGAAGATTTTTGAGGGCACAATGAAGCGGCGTGCGCTCCAGGCTACTATAAGCAGGGAGGAGCACGTTTTCCCTGGCCACCTTGTGGGCGACTACATGCGGAGGCGTTTCTCGAAGAGAATCGAAGAACTGGCTATGGTTGACGGCCCCGTTTTGTTGATGGGCGAACCGGGTGTCGGGAAAGAGGTGATAGCGCACGCCTTTTACAGGGCAGGCCACCAATGCAAAGAGGTTTTTCTTTTTGTTGACCTGCTCGGTACGTGCTCGACTGTAACACAGGGGGGCTCAGACTCACCAACAGAGGCTAACGACGTTACTCTTACGGAGAATCAGATGCGGCTGTTCTTCGGGTCTGAGGAACCTAGGAAGGACGGGGGTGTAAAGGAGACCCCGGGATACTTCCAACTGGCAAATGAAGGGACTCTTCTAGTACGGGGGATAGATAATCTTACGCCAGTGATGCAAGCCAAACTGCTCGAGGCGATCACAACACAAACCTATAGGCGTTTGGGCGGCGTGCGATTACATAGGTCTAGGGTCAGGGTTATAGCGACGACTCGCCTTGCCCCCGAAGCGGCGACCTTGGAGGAACATCCGCTGCTTTACGCCCTGATGCAGGAGCGGTGCATTGTTATTCCGCCGTTAAGGGCAAGACGTAAAGAGATACCAGAATTGGTTAATCGGTATTTGGAGCGATATACCCGGGAGACAGGAAGAACCGTCGAAACCGTTCCGTCGGAGACCATGAAGGCCCTGCTGAATTATAGCTGGCCTGGGAACGATATGGAGCTATCCAACACCTTGAAGAGGGCCGTGCTGGTATCCATTGACGGAGTGATAAGGCCCCAAGATATCTATTTTGACTTGAAACGTGTGGAAGAAAGAGGCAAGTTCAATCTCTTCAAGTTCGACTGGGTGAAACGGTTTTTTCTAAGTCCACATTATCCCGTGGTATTGCAGAGCGCAGCGACTCCTTTCTTTTTTATCGTTTTGGGGTTTCTATTCTTTGGTCCTAGCGATCCTGGGAAGAATCCAGCAGCGCTTTTCAGTTGGGCTTTGGGATGGCCTTTATTGATCATGAGTGCCTTCCTCTTCGCCCGCTCTTGGTGTTCGATTTGTCCGATAGGAATTCTGAGCAAGCTTGCCCAGAAAGCGTTCTCACTAGAAAGGAGATTTCCTGCTTTCTTTAAGGTGCACAGCGATTTTCTTATTGCAGGCGCAGTTCTATTTATTATTTGGTTGGAATCAGCCACTGGGATAAGGAACTCGCCTTACAATTTGGGCCTGCTTCTGCTGGCTATGCTTGCTTCGGCCGTAGTTGTTTCGGTGATATATGAGCGTCAGGCTTGGTGTTTGTACCTTTGCGGTCTTGGTGGAATGGTAGGCTTACTAGCCAAGACATCGCTATTGGAATTGAGGGCGGATCGCAACGTGTGCATCTCCCGGTGTGGAACGAACGATTGTTTCTTGGGGAATGCAGATGCGGAAGGTTGTCCATTTGGCCAAGCGGGTCCGAGACTGCACAGCAACAGGCTTTGCAAGCTTTGCGCCACTTGCGTGAAAAATTGTCCCTACGGCGCCATAAACCTGAATCTCCGTTTTCCGGGCAGAGAAATCTGGGAAGTCCGTCAGCCGAAGACGGGAACGGCATTCCTTGTACTCGGCATGATCGGAGGACTTATCAGTGAGATGTGTAGCAGAAGCCCATGGTATGAATATCTGACAGCGATTTTGCCCCTGCCACCCATCGTGGTGTTCACTCTCATGTACGCGGCAATCATATTTGCCATTAATCTTCTGATGATTCTAGCGTCTTTGATGTCGTCCAGGACGCTCGGGGAGAACCTTTCCAGCAATTACGCGCGATACAGTCTAGCGCTTTTGCCTGTAGCGCTGTGCGTTTTCGGCGCCTTTCATCTGTATTATCTGTTTCACCTTGGCGTGCAGGTTCCTAATCTCCTCAGCCACAATTTTGACATAGAAGCGCTCAAAGGCCTGGGGTTTACTGTCCCGAGGCATTTGGCAGGTTTGATGCAGCAGTTCCTAATGTGGCTCGGACTGGCCTGGACGTTCATTATTTTGTATCGTATTGGGGTAGAAAACTATGACTTTCGTCTCCGTACCATTGCGGGCTTGCTACCGCACGCCATACTGGCCTGTGCTTTGAACCTGGCGGCCATAAATTCGATGATGTGTTTTTTCTACAGTGCATGCGAGTAGTAGGAAGCGTAAGCTAGCGAAAGTCAGGCTCTGCAATCCTACCATTGAAAACCACTTAAAAAACCCTCAGCCTGGGGGTTAAAAGAGGGTATTTCATAATGGCACCAACAAAGAAGATACACGCCACTTCTGGAATAAGTCGCCTGGACGCTCTATTGGAAGGGCTATTCATAGGGGATAATGTTGTGTGGCACGATGATGCGGGCAGTTTGGCATCAGTGTTTTGTATGAATTTTTTGAGAGCCTCGCAGAAGACCAAGAGGCCAATAATATACGTGACTTTCGATAGATCTCCTCGCAATCTTGTAGAGAGGTTAGGAACGCTCGCCGAATACAATAAATTGATAATCATAGACTGTTTTACATGGGGCAAGGGAGAAGGCTCCCACGTTTTTACTCGATTTTACGATGAATACGCCGCTAATTTTGGCGAGGTGGTCAAGGTAGATCACCCAGAGAACCCCTCAGAGGTTATGGACGCTTTGTACAGTCAGCATAGCCAGTTCACAGGTGAAGTCCGTTTTGTGTTCGAGAGCATAACGGGTATGCAGGAACTGTGGGGAGGTGAAGACAAGGTTCTCCATTTTTACAGTCATTCCTGCCCGCGGCTGTATGAGCTTAATACCATTGCCTATTGGATTCTAGAGAAGAACGCTCATTCTTTGCGACTTCGCGCCAACATTAACCAGATAGCGCAGGTGGCCATTGAGCTGTCGATTAAGAGAGGTACGACGTCGCTGACCATATTGAAAGCGGAGAAGCGAGGGCCCGAAAATATCCACAGGCCGCTGGTGTATTGGACAAGAGGCCTCGGTGTCACTTTTGAAGAGGATAGCTTAGGGGCTGCCAAGCCATGGTTGGGTACCAAGATCCGAGAAATCCGAACCAAGAAAAAGATTTCTCAGAGTGAATTGGCTAGGCTCATAGGGGTAACTCCCAGCACGATCTCTCAGGTTGAGGGCAATCTCATATATCCTTCCTTGCCCGCCCTGTTGAAGATGGCGGAAGTGCTTTCGGTGGACGTCGGTTCTTTCTTCGGGACGCGAGTTCGTGCGAGTCGGCAGTTGGTGTTCCCGTCGTCAGAGGCGGTAGGGCTGGGATTGTTGGATGGAAGAGAACACGGGATAAAGGGCAAAGTTCTCGTACCGGAGACTCGAGACACCCGCGGGAAACTCTACGTCATTGAGTTCGCAGCAAACGCCCGCCTCTCATCTCATTTTCTTTTTCACAAAGGTGACGAGGCAGGTTATTTGATTTCCGGATTGTTGCATACGACCGTAGGAGACGAGACGCATCGCCTGATGTCCGGAGATGTGATCTATTTAACCAGTGAGACTCCAACTTCATGGCACAACCCCGGAAATGAGACTGCTGTTCTATTGTGGCTTAAGATAGACTGATTATGTTGTTTCTCAAAAGTTTGTGTAGGAATCGAAAACTGTTTGCGTGGACTGTGGTGTCAGTTCATGTGACCTTGAGTACGTTGGCCCTTTACTGTACTAGTGCCACAGGCCATGCCTTGTCACGCCCGACGTGATAGGGCATCCAGGATTCCTGGACTCCCGTTTTCACGGTGCTGTAAGAGGGACTAATGCACGCAATCTGATTTTACTCGCGAGAATAGCTATAGCTTGACATTAGTAATTGCTCGCTCGAAGCTTCATCGTAAAGAACCGGCATAGATTGATCCCGATCTGTGGATAAATCCTCATTATTTCCTGGAACTGATGATGTTTCAGGACATAGGATTCGGTGTCAGTTGCCGCGACGCAGGTTGCGTTGGGAGGCATACGGGTAAACAGACTTAGTTCGCCGATGAAAGCTCCCTCTCCTACCACCACCTTCTCAATCTGATTCTCCGTCCCATAGTCCTTGAAGATCCTGACACTGCCGCTGATTATGAGGTATATGGACGAATTTTCCTCGCCCTCTTTGATCATTACGTCACCGGGTTCGAAGTGTTCCAGATTGACGACTGAAGCGATGGCATGGAGTTCGCGCACCCCCATCCCTTCAAAGATGTCGAATGACTTGAGTTTCTGGATTCTTTGTGTCACGTCTGGCATGGAAACGACCTCGTTGAGACTTCGCCTGAGAGCAAATTCCGCTATATCTCTGACATAGCCGTATTGATCGCTTAATCTTATCTTTATGATAGGAATGTATTGGCCTCCGGCTAGGTTTTCACCAATCAGAAATAGGGTTAGCATTCGCGTCACAGGGTCTTCTGAATTTACCAAGAAGGTGAATACTCGATCGAGAGAGGCATTTCTTATCAGAGGGAATAACTTCTTGCCCTTTTCGATCTTTTCGTCGAGAGGCACGTCCTCAATGAGAGGTATGAGGTATGGAATGATCTCTTTGTTAATGGAACTCTCCACCATTTCCACAGCCAGCGACGCAGTTTCTGACTTGAGCGCTTCATACATCAAACGCATGTCTGCGTGATACACCCACAAAGCCTGGAATATGAGGCCAAGTTTTTCTTCGTTGAGTTCTGTCAGATGCCTCAGCAACAGCTCGACGCTGATGTTTTGCTCCATGCCCTGCAGAAGACGGATGGCTATGAGGTTGGAATACGCCAAGGCCAGCTCTTTTCCTAAGAATGGGATCATCTCGAACTCTCTGAGCCCGGCGAGACGTATGACTTCCAGGATACCTCGTCTCGTGCGTGAGGGAGCGTCGATAAGGGACACCTCTAGGAACGGTAGGACAACCTCTCTATACCCCATGAGAGCTTCAAGAGCAGCTTTTCGAACGTCTTCATCGCTATCTTCGAGACGGGCTACCAGCCTGTCCACCGCCCTGATATCTCGGGTCAGAATGAAAGAAGCGGCTGCTTCGGCTCTAACTGATGGGCTTTGATCGTCGAGGAGCTTGAGGGCAACCTCCGGTTCGATGTACGAGGCACCCCTCGTCTCAATGGCAACCTTTTCGTCAGACCTGTCTTCCACTGAAACAGGGCCAAGCTCCATGGCCGCCGCCCCGCTGTCGAAGGTTCGAACTGATTCGATTTGGTCAAAGTCTATTTTATTCTCGACGATGACCTGTTTCAGAATTCGCTTGTAATGCTTCCGAAAGATCAGAGATTCATAAACCCAGTAAATTGCAAGGCCCAAGGCTATATATGACAGGCTGCGGGTGGTCACGACTGGCTTCAATACAATCATGATGATCGATCCTGCCAACATTCCCACCTTCAACACCGTTCCCCGAATGAAAATCCTGCTCCAAGAGATCAGTTCGGCTGGGATAATGTTGAATAAGACCTTATTGACGGGACCCGCGATAGCTCGCTGGATTAGAATAGCGGTAAACTGGCCGTAGCACGCCACGAAGATATTGAAGAAGCCTGAGAGCGCTGCGAACAGGACTGCGAAATTGATGGGATGCACCAACGAGGCGTTTGTAATCCCCATAGATTGGTAGAGACGTCCCATGAAAAACAGGAGTACAAAGGTAAGGGATGTGGTTATGCCTCGGAATATACTCAAAAACGAGATCAGAGACTGCTGACTGGCAAAGGTATGGTTGGCTATGTCACTGAACTGGTAGAGAAAGATAGGAAGCAGTATGTTCGGTATAAGGCCGGTGACAACGAGGTACCTGACAATGGGGTACTCAGCCATCAAGCCGGGCACGTCTCGCAGTTTCTTTGATGCGCCCTGTTTGATTTTCCCTTTCACGGTCAGTTGCCCCAAAATCCTTTTGCCTGACCGCACAATCAATACTGCTGACGCGAGGCAGACCCATCCGAAGAGGATTAAGGTGGAATCATCCCCGAACACCATGGTGAAGGGCTTGGTTCCGAAGCTTCCCAGTGTAGTTCCCAGTACTTGAGCCGCCGTCACAAGGGGAAAAATCCGTTTCCCCTGCCGGGCGTCAAATAGGTCACCTGCTATGTTCCACAAATAAACGAGGAGAATGGCGTCTAGAAGGTATAGCAACTGGTATAGGATGGGGTACGCAATGGTGAGATCACCCTTGACCATGAAAAAGAGGATGTTAGATGCTACCCCGTAAAGCAAAAGAAATCCCGATAGGAGGTAAAGATCAACGAATCTCCGCCCCAAACGGTCAACGATGCCAAAGACCACAAAGGTGAGCAAACCATTGATGAGCAGCATCCACGGGATATACTGAGGGCCATAATTCTTCAAGAATGCTGCATCTACATACGTCCGGAAGATTGCTGTGACTAGAAATATTGTGAAGAATATCACAGACATCCACGTGAACTTTGAAAATTCATGCGCGTATATCTTCAGATATTTCTCGGCGAATCGTTTCATGCAGCGCTGAAGAGTGGGAGTCAGTGATGCAAAGCGACCGTATTCTACATCATCGATTGGCAATCTACAATGCAAGAGACATTTTTTGAAAAAGTTTTCTCAAGAACAATCCGAATTCGTGTCCGTAGGAATGAGAGAGCTATGGGCACGTACCTCTCCTTAGTTTGGCTCTCACCTGGTGACCAAACAAGTTTCTAGACAGTTCTAGGTAATAAGTGTTTGAGGGTCGGCAAAGCTGACGGAGGTGGGTGAAAAGACATCCGAGCAGCGCAATAGAATGAGGATAAGCGAGCATTAAATAGGAATTATTGTTTCTCGCAGGAGTTTTCGAGGAGATAGAAGCTACGGGCTTGGAAATGGCCCCAGACGATATCGAGGCTAGCCTCATGAAATTGCTCAAGAATGGTAACCACATACCTTCTTCAGCGGCCGGCGTCGAGGTCGAGCCCATTGATAAACGAGCAGTCAAGGTCATGGCAGAGGTCGGGATCGACATGTCGGTCCAGGCTTCCAAAGACATTAACGGTTTCAATAACATGGAATTTGATTACGTGGTAACCCTGTGCAGCAATGGCCAGGGGAACATGCCCCTTTTTCCCGGCAAAGACCAAGATCATACACAAGGCAATTGACGATCCTCCTGTATTGGCGGCGAGACTTTCCAGTGAAGAGGAAAAAATGGATGTATACAGAAGAGTTCGTGATGAGATAAGGACCTTTGTTGAGGGTTTTCCTGACACGCTGGATGATGAGTGATTAGGAGGGACCGGATAGAAAGTAGCTTTCTTTTATCAACAGATTCTTTACCTCAGTCCCCTTCCCTTTCGGCACACGAAGTAAGATCCCTTGTGAATTCTTTGCATTGGTTTTAGGAAGCGCCCCGCTCGCTATTTCAACCGCTGGATTCAATTCCCACAAACTGCGCGGACTAATGCCGCACCACTTTGCTACAATGTATAAAGGTAGTTCTTTGACGAGTATCAAACGGTCCAAGACGTCGTATGAAGCTGATCTAAGGGGGGGCGCTTCAAGGGAATAAAATTCCCTGTGGGTATGGATGATTTTCAAAGCCACAACTTGGGGGACAAAGGCGTCCGAGAGCGGTGGCATGACGAGATCCCAATAAGAAAACCCGGGGAACTTTTTGACTAGGGCTTCTAATTTGTCAGATCCGTCTAGAAAGGCGGAAACAGCGAGAAACCAGCTCTTGAAATGGGGTTGCTGTACTAACTCTTTGAAGATTTTGCACGCGACCTTCGTAGAGAGAACGAAATCTTTGCGCTCGTCCCACTGCTCGGTCGCCACCCACGACGGGGACGAGGCATTTTTCTTTCCATTCGGTTGACCAAGGGACCACCATCCAACGCCGCCGCTTTTTAGTCTGGCGTTTGGAGTTAAGCCGCTGAGAAGAACAGAGACATAAAGAAGGTCGTTGGGCGCTTTCTCCTGGGACAGTACTTCGGCCATAGAAGGACCAAAAATATTCATGCGATCAAACCATTCCATAAGAACGGCTCGACGATCCATGAGAAGGAAATTGAGCTGATCTGTTACACGAGAATAGACGTCTCGCCTTGCTAGCGGTACCTTTTCTCCGCAGAATTTAATCCCACTTTTCTGCAAACTAGGCGGTAATACGTAGGAAGTTTTAGAGTAACCAGGAGTGCTGTTGTTTCCTGTAGCTGAATAGGCTGGCGCTACTAACACTAACAAGCTCCAGGGGACAAACAACAAGAGCACGCACGCGGAAAAATTGTTTGCTCGACGCCAAAGACTTGTGGTGTTGGACGTTTCAGGGTTTTGAGGTGCGCGCGTGTGCTGGAGACTTAGTGCAGTGGTCAACGGCTTGCCTTGAAGCTGCTGTACCAGCTATTAGAGTATGCCTTCTGATTGAAGGAATAGTCATCTTGGGTGAGGGGCCGTTGATTCAAGTATTGAATATAGGCTTCCTGAGTCATAACATATTTCAGATCGCGAATAGCTTTGTCTCTCTCTCTGCCTAGTTCTTTAAGGTGTTGGTTCACCGAAGGGTACCGCCTGTTGGCAGAAGCGGTTGCACATTTTTTTATCTCTTGGAAGGCCAGCTTTTCCCTCTCAGCGAGGGCCCAACATCTTTCCTGAGATTCAGACACCCGTATAGTTTTCTGTTCCAGGACGCTCCTTACGGAGTCTGCCACACTTTGGCCACTCTGTCGGCGAGAAACCCTCTCCCGAATATCCTGCGCTACTGATGATTCCTTCAATTGCTCAGTCTCGCCAATGGCCTCTTGTAATTGCGCAAAAGCGTTTCTCCATTCTTCCATCTCGGCAGCGCAGGGAGATTGCCCATGGCACAGGGACTGATTAGCAAAGACAATTACGGCTAGGCATAATAAATCTAATGCTGCTCTGTGCAGTTTCAATGGTTACCCCTTAGTTGTCTCGCCTGAAAAAGGCATAGAAATCACTAGTATAACTGCGATCAACATATCGATCAAGGGTATAGGTCTTCTGGTCAGGCGAGAGTTTTTCCTTCTTGGCGAATCTTCCGTTCCCATCGGAGAAGTAGATGTTGCCCACCACGTTGTGAGGATTGGCATCCCCGTGGACGGCGCGCTGGCACCCCGCCAAAACCAATGCCTTTGCGAGGTCTTTAGTGCTGATGTGGTGTCCGGCTGCAAAGACCAGGTTGCCGTCGTTTCGTATCCCGAAAGCGCTTCTTGTGGCTATGAACCAGTCTGGACCTGAGGTGGTATTGTAGGAGGGTTGTCCCCACCAGCCCCCCCAATATTGGTAGCCGGGCATGGGTTCAGATTCGGATAGGAGATAACCGAGGCCGATCTCCGAGTCGCTAGAATGGCCGTTGACAGGTATGGTACTTACAACCTTGCCGTCTTTTACGATGAGGTGACGTAATTGTTTAGCATCATTAACAAGCTCGAGGGGTATATCAGGACTCCACTCGACAATATCAACAGAGGAGTCCTGGTAGATGACCAGTGTGGCCATGCCAGGGAAAAGATTCTTGATAACACGCGAGGCAAGAATGGTACCGGCTTGGCCAGAATGTTTCTGCTTCCACAGGGCATTCGTGATTGCGACGAGTTTATGTCTATCTTCCGGCTGGACGATGGACGAACTTGCAGTCGCGCCTGGTTCTGATGACCCCAGATAAAGGCTCATTGACACCCTCTTCATGTCAAACAAGAGCATGTGAACGATGGCATTGGGATATCGCTCACTAGGACGATAGCTTGTCCTGTACATGAGGGGGTTGCCGTTTTTGTCAGTGGGCAGACCTGCTGATTCCCAGACACCTTCTTGTGGCAGTGGTGGTGTAGCGTATAAGGGCGGAATATTCTCTAGAATCGGAAGATCTTTGACTGTGCCGTTATCTTGGTTGTCTGCCGCTGTGCTCTTGTCGGGAGACTTATCATCATCTTCGCCGGATGAGCCTAGAGGAGGCTGTAAGCCTAGGATTTCCCGTATGGAATGCTTCCACACGGCAGGGTCTGTCTGCTGCGGGGAAGAATCCCCGGCCACAGTGGACTCGGAGTCAGAGGACGCTAGCTGATAGGTTTTGAAAATACTATCGCGTGCAACAAATCCGCCATTGTTACCAAAGGATTGGGAATCATTGGCAGCAGGGTTTCCACCCCATAAGATTGACTCCCAAAACGGCGCGAATTCGCCATCCCGGTGGTTTGACGCGGCCATAGCAGGAGTTGCAATCAACAGGAACGAACACAGGACTATAGACCACGCAGACCAAGCGAGCCGCCTCTTCGGATTATCTGGGTGGTTCATGCAGCGTGCGATCATCTCCCCTCGATCATCGCTGCCTTCTAGACGCACTCTGCGCACCAGAAAGGGTTCTTCACACTCCTCAATGAAAAAAGTACTCACTGTTGACTTGTTCCATCCCCTGAGATATGGGTTGCAGCAATATTCTCAAACTGCGGAGTCAAGCGCGCGTTTTGGTCCATGCCATAAGACTAAAACCTTTACACACAATGTTGCGCGCCTTGCCGACCTTTTGGTGGTAGCTCGCTCCGGAGAATTTATAACAACTCCACCGCCGTCAGTCAAGGAGTGGAAGCAATCTATTGTGACCCAGCCGAACCTCTAGGATATTAAAGACCTGTTGGATCTGATGTTGGTGGTGATCCAACCTCGGATGAGATTTGTAATAGACTTTTTGTGTGGTCAGGAAGGACTGCTTCATGATCTTTTTGGCTGATTTACATGTCCATTCTCATTACTCGCGTGCTACTTCTCGAAGCAGCAATCTTGTGGAGCTGGCTCGCTGGGCAGCGATGAAAGGCTTGCGAGTAATTGTCACTGGGGACTTCACTCATCCAGCTTGGCGACAAGAAATTCATGAGATGCTCGAAGAGGCGGAAGCAGGGCTGTTTAGACTAAAGCCGGCATTTCAAACTGGCGATGTAACCGGTTTGGCGACTGGACTCAGGGTGGAACAAGTACTTTTCATGCTCAACGTCGAAATAAGTTCCATCTACAAAGTTGATGGTCAGGTTCGGAAGATACATAGCCTCGTATTTGCCCCGGATTTTCGCACCATGGATTTGCTGAGTTCTAGGCTAGAACGCATTGGGAACATCGCTTCGGATGGAAGGCCCATCCTCGGCTTGGATGCCCGAGATCTTTTGGAGATCGCCCTCGACACTTCACCGGACTGCTTCGTAGTACCCGCTCACATTTGGACGCCGTGGTTTTCCGTGCTCGGCTCGAAATCCGGCTTTTGTTCAATCGAAGAATGTTACAGGGACCTCGCCTCCCACGTTTTTGCCGTCGAAACCGGTCTGTCTTCAGACCCTGCGATGAATTATCGTCTGTCGTCCCTCGATAGATTGACGCTCATATCGAACTCAGATACTCATTCACCTTCTCGGCTCGGCAGGGAGACAAACATCATCCAAGGTGATCCTTCTTATTGGTCTATCAGGAACGCTCTGCGAGCAGGTGCCATCACTAAGGGAAAAATGACCAAAGAGGTCATATCCGATGGGTTCATGGAGAGAAATGGCGAGAGTCGAGCAAGAAATGAGGAGTTTCTCGGTACTGTGGAATTTTTTCCAGAGGAAGGTAAGTACCACTTGGATGGACACAGAAAATGCCAAACGCGTCTGGATCCGGTGGAGACTGATCAGTTGGCCGAAAAATGCCCTGTCTGTGGACGGACAGTGACCGTGGGGGTTATGAACAGGGTAAACCAACTCGCTGATCGAGCGCCGAACTTTCTACCACATGGGCGCCCTCCCTTCTGGCGTATGCTGCCACTTGAGGAAATAATAAGTCAAATAGTCGGAACCGGCCCGAAGTCAAAAAAAGTTCAGACCATGTATTTAGATGTGATCACAAAGGTCGGGCCTGAAATCCCATTGCTCTGTTTCTATCCTTTCGAAGAATTAGAACGTCGTACTTCCCCAGCATTAGTGGAGGCCATAAGAAGGGTCCGAAACGAAGAAGTTAGTATCAAACCGGGTTATGACGGTGAATACGGAACCGTTGAATTATTCGCGCCGGGCGAAGCTGCCCAACTCTTTGGCCAGGAAGGGCTCTTCGAGATTTCGAAGATCAAGAGAACGAGGGCTCCCGCGCCATCAAATACGCCCTGTGCCAGAAACATGGAGATTAAGGAGAAAACGACCAAGGCCGTTAATTGGAGTCGCTCACTCAATGACGAACAAATGGAAGCGGTCGAGGCAGACAACGGTCCAATCCTTGTCCAAGCAGGACCTGGAACAGGAAAGACGTTTACTCTGACAAAGAGGATTGTGCATCTCATGCGAGAGGAAAATGTTCCTCCTTCTAAGATGTTAGCCGTCACCTTCACGCGCAAGGCCGCGGAGGAAATGCAGACAAGGGTCCAGACTGTCCTGGATTGCGGCAAAGGTGCTTGCTGGATTGGGACTTTTCATCAACTGGGATTGCGCATCTTGGAATTGCTCGCCCAAGAGGGGCTTGCTAGACTTCCGGAGCGGATTCTAGGAGAAGAAGAAGCTTTGAAATTGTTTCAGCAAGCTCTGGCGGAGTGTGGGATACGGCTGTCGAGTCGAAATATTAGGGGTCTCTGGCGGACGATCGCAACCCAAGACAGACGAGACGCGCTATCAACTCTAAACTTGCCCAGCATGCCTATGGAAGAGGTGGTGAAACGGTATCGCGACCTCCTGCGAAAGCACAACGCCGTGGATATGGACGAACTCATCAAACTCCCTACAGAACTTTTGAAAGAATATCCCTCTATTCGAGACCGGCTTCGCTCTACGTGGAACTATGTCTTGGTTGACGAGTTCCAAGACGTCAATGCGGATCAGTTCGAGCTCTTAAAGCTCCTCGTCGGGCCAGACGGCGGAGGTCTTTTCGCCATAGGTGACCCAGATCAGGCCATATATGGATTTAGAGGGGCAGACAGATCTTTCTTCTTTAGACTGCCTTTGGAATGGCCTTGCTGCCGAGTTGTTCATTTGACAAGGACTTATCGATCACAATCAAACATAGTAGAGGCGGCTCGAAGAATTCTTGGGCCGCAATACTCAAACAGAGAGCTTATCCCCGCCTATAAGGGATCGGAACTGGTGAAGATCGCAGCCCTACGAGATCCATTGGCCGAAGGCAAGTACATAACGAGAACGATCGAATCTTTGATTGGGGGCGCCTCATTCGAGTCAGTAGGTAGGACCGGATACATGGGCGGTGATCGGAATCTTGGGTTTGGTGATTTCGCAGTACTATACCGCTTGAACGCAGTAGGAGACACTCTGGAAGAGGCTTTTGCCAAGTCAGGAATCCCGTATCAGCGCTCGATACGGACGACGCCAGAAGAAGAAGCGGACGACCTAGATCTGCGTGTTGAGGCGGTATCAATGATGACCATGCATGCATCAAAGGGGCTTGAATTCCCAGTAGTATTTATTGCAGGCTGCGAGGATGGGTTGGTCCCTTACATCAAGGAAGATGCGTCTTCCGATGCATTACAAAGATTGCAAGAAGAACAGAGGCTCCTTTACGTAGCGATGACCAGGGCAAAGCATGGGCTGTATCTAACTTCAGCAGCAAGAAGGTCCCTATTTGGCTCCTTTCTGCCGGGGATGAGGTCGCGATTCCTCCCTCTTGTAATCGAGCCTCCCTATGAAATGGAGAGAGTGAACGAGAATAGAGGGGCAAAGCGTAAGAAAGCCCAGTTCCAGTACGGGCTATTTGAACAGTGAATTGTGAGTTTTTTGGGTTAGGAGCTTGCTGGTGGGTTGATGAGAAGCGCTTGACATTCGGGATTTATGAGGATATATATATATTAATAAAAGACAATGAGGAGCCCACAACCTAGTGAATAAGGTTCACCCAACAACACCTCTCATGATCTTGCTTGCCCTTTTTGCCATCGCTTCACCTATCAAGGGAGTCGCCGTATCAGGGTGGTGCGCCACATCTCTCCCGGATTTTGATCTGTATCAGTTTCCGAGGCAAGCGGAAGATATCTCCATGCTGAACTCAGACGGCAATGTTTTTCGCCTATCGGACCTCAAAGGCCATGTGGTAATCCTGAATTTCTGGAGAAGGGACTGCCCGTACTGTGTACAGGAAAAGGCTTTCCTTAAACGTGTATCCCAATCTATAGGGAGCTCGGATTTGAAAATCATCTGCGCGAATTTTTGGGACAGTCCTACATGGGTGAAGTCCCATGGAGGGGATATGGGTCGTGAGATTCTCGTGACCGCCAGGGTTCCCGGTGTTCAGTCTGTCATAGAAAATGTAGTAAAAGGGCGGCTTATGGGCTATTTCGTGCTTAACGAAGCCAAGGAGGCTGTTTATGAAGTGAAAGGTTTCCCCTCGACTTACATTATTGACAGGCAAGGATTTGTGGTAGCTTCTCATGTTGGGATGGCCAAATGGTCTTCAGGCCCTATAGAGAAATGGCTACGGATGCTTCTCGCAGACAATAGGCAAAGGGACTCATATCCTGATGGAACTGATTCACTAGAGCGGCTTATGGTTATTAAACCGTCTTCGAGTCTTAGTGACAAGGATCTTTCGCCGGCCTCCAACGGACAACATGCCCGCTGATGAGCCTCGTGTAGTGTATTTCTGACGCCGAAGGAAGGCATGTGGATAAACAGTAATGGAATTCATAGTATTGGTCGTGATTGTAGTCGGTTGGGTTGTTTTGAACAAGTTCGTCTTGCCGAGATTCGGTATTTCCACATGAATGTCAAATGGCTGTGGTCCGTCGGACCAAGGGAATGCCAAATCTTCTGATTCATCTACCATGAGGACACGTTAACGATGGAAGCATCGCCAGCCAAGTTCCAACATGACAGACATGTCGCTACCGTTTCTGACGAGGTACTGCAGGGTTCCGACGTTGCAGCCAACGCCGAGGATGCGACAGAGCATATCGATCACAAGGAAATCATGGCCCAAATTAAGGGGCTAGAATTTTTCAGAGAGGCGGAAATATTCAAGGCCTTGGGACACCCGATCCGCCTCAAGATCGTGTATGGCCTCATGAAACTGGGTGGATGTAACGTGAAGAACATGCAAGAATGCCTGGGTCTTCATCAGGCAACGGTCTCTCAGCATCTTATTCATCTTAAGACCAGGGGCATTATTACATCTTCACGTCAGGGTTTGGAGATGGTGTATCGTGTAGCCGACGAGTGGACCAGCTCTATAGTTAACAACATAAGCAGCAGAATTGAGCAAGACGAGTAACGAGAGAAATGGTGCTACCAATTGATTTTTGTTGATTTGGCTCTTGCGTGGCGTTATCTTGTGGCACGATATATGTTAGAATAAACAGTTCAGACAAGACTTTCCTAGAATCGGGAGGGTGAACTCATGAGTGAATTGGTGAGATTCGGCGTTTCAATCCCTGATGATTTGCTTGAGAAGTTCGACGTCCTGATTAGAGGGAAAGGTTATAACAACAGATCCGAAGCTATACGAGACCTGATCAGGGATCGTCTGGTGGAGGAAATGTGGACCGAGACAGATCAGGACGTAGTAGGAACGGTCACCGTCGTGTACAACCATGAGCAAAGCGACCTGGCTCAAAAGCTAACTGAGATTCAGCATCAGAAACACGATCTTATCATCTCGTCAATCCATGTTCATCTGGACTATCACAACTGCCTGGAAGTTTTGATCATGAGAGGCATCCCTGATCAGGTCAAGAGAGCAGGTGAACAATTGATTTCGACCCGCGGGGTGAAACATGGGAAGATTACCATGACTACTACGGGGAGGGACCTTGAATAGGGTGCTTCCGCTGCGAGGCATTACCGGCACCTAGATCACGGCGAAGGGGCCTCTTTTAACTCACCGCTTCGATATCCTCGATACGCTCAAAACGAGCTATGCATAAACCTTCGGGAAAGCCACTGGACGTATATCGCCGTTTGAAGGGGGGGGTACGAGCAATTGAAGGTCAACGGTAAGCCACCGGAAATCTGGGTTGAGATCGCGCAATTTTCCGTCAGTCGGAGGCAGAGAATGTTCGTTTCTCTTGTAACTTACCAGGAAGATCCCGACTCCCCCATATTTTTCAGTCTTGTCTATAAGGTAGGCTTCGCTAAACGCCTTGGGGCTCATGTTGGCCTCTTGTGCTAGTTCTTCGATGTCAGCGTCGCTTACGCGAATCAGGGCATATTTTGCTACGCCTTGCTCGGAGAGACGCGTAAGGGACCTAGCTTCAGAAGAGGCAACGTACACGGTGGATATAAAATAGAAACGTTCGAGATATCGAGCGGCAAGTACTGCGGCGGTTCGACGTCCGCCTACCATATGATGAAATCCATAATATTCATATACCTTCTGCTGTAGTATATCTCCTACCTTGTCTCCTTTATCATATAAGTCTCTGGATATATATCGTAAATATCTTCCTAAATCTTCTGCAGCCTGCGCCACAGGCCAGTCGATACGCACATGAAAGTGGGAGATGCCGAATCGGTAACGTGCCCTTATAGACGGGTCCCGTTGTATGAGTACAGCGAAGTCTGTCTTCATGACACTTCGCAAGATCACAGGGAAGGCCGAATCTTCGAAAAATCTCGTGCGTTGCCGAAAGACATCTTGGAGGTCGAACAGCCCGAAACTGCCTAGGTTTTCTTTGGTAAGTTTGTTGTCGTCAAAAAACCTAACAAAGGTCTTGGATTGAGAGGGTAAAGAGTCTTCTAGGAACATAACGATGAAGTGGCGATGATTAGGGTTCTCAGGCTCAACTATTCTCGCCCTTGGTTTTAGCTCTCTCATCTCGACAAAGGGATAATCTAGATTGTGCTCTTTGAAAGCCCGGTATGATGCGACAAGAGCCTCGTTGATGAGCAAGCAGTCCAACTCGTCTCTCAAGAAAAAATAAACGCATCTACGGAATCGTTCATTCCAACTAATCTCGTTTCTTCTTAAGAATGGCATATTATGTCTTTCCTTGGGGCAAGGCTGATGATCTACGTGGTGCTGAATCTCTTGAAAAGAAAGTGTTAGCACAAAAGTTTCCCTTTTTACAGGATCATGTTATCTTTTACATGAGGCTTACCGGCTTCGAAGCGTATAAGCTAACGAAGGAGAGGAAACGAGAGGGGATGTCATTAACAGAAACTGGCGCAAACAGAGGAAACTCACAAGACAATGCGGATGACGTAGGGGAAGATTTTGCCAGTCTTTTTGAATCGGGCGACTATGATAGGGAAGCAGTAGTACGAAGGGATACGAGAGTAGAAGGTCCGGTCGTTTCGATTGGGGAAGAATGGGTATTTGTGGATATAGGCGCAAAAACTGAAGCATGCATGGCTCGAGAGGAATTGATCGATGAGAACGGCGTCTTGACTGCGAAGACAGGCGAGATTGTCACGGGATATGTTGTTAGTATAAAGGAAGGCGAGATCATATTGAGCCGTAAAATGACGGCAGCAGCCTCTGAAGATGCAATACGGTCCGCTTACCGCAGCGGGATTCCTGTGGAAGGACAGGTCATTAGCGAGAGAAAGGGCGGCTACGCCGTATCCGTCTTCGGGAAACAGGCCTTCTGTCCTTTTTCACAAATTGATTTTCCTCCAATCGCCGACGGCGCTGAGTACATAAATCGCAAGTATTTTTTTCGGATAGCTCGCTATGAGGAGGGTGGACGCAACATCGTGTTGTCGAGGCGTTCATTGTTGGAAGAAGAACGAGAACGGAAGGTAGCATCATTAAGAGAATCCCTGCGGGTTGACGATGTTTTGGAGGGCGTGGTTACTCGGGCCACGCAGTTTGGGGCTTTTGTGGACCTTGGGGGAATCGATGGCCTGATACCGATATCCGAACTCGCCTGGGATAGGGTAGCAAATGTTTCGGATGTTGTCTCGGCAGGCGAATCGGTAAAGGTGAAGATTATCGACCTGGACTGGCCCAACAAAAGGATTTCGCTGTCCAGGAAGCGGGCAATGCAAGATCCGTGGGACACTGTTTCCAGCCGCTATGAAGAGCAGCGGATTGTAGATGGTATCGTCACGAGGCTTATGAATTTTGGGGTGTTTGTCCAACTGGAACCCGGCGTAGAAGGATTGATCCACATCTCGAACCTTGGAGTCGGAAGACGAATCAGCCATCCGCGAGAGGTAGTTTCAGAAGGCGATCATGTACGGGTGCGCATCCTCTCCATCGAGCCGCAATCAAGACGTATTGGCCTTGAACTAGTTCCAGATACGATGGTTGGCGGTCAACAATACTCCGAAATCCTGGAAGGCGAAGTACTGATAGGAACCGTAGAAGGGATAAAGGACTATGGGATCTTTGTTGGACTTCCAGACGGCCGGACGGGTTTGCTGCATTTTTCGGAGTTGGCGTCTCATGGGAAAGGAGAAGCCAGCCGACGATTTGCTGTTGGAGACCAAATTGAAGTGCAGGTCCTAAGAATCGATTCAGGAAGTGGGCGGGTATCGCTGAGCACGAAGAGCCTGGAACGGCGTGAAGAGGAATCAAACCTGCGAGAGTTTACGGATAAGCAGGCGGCCAAATCTTCGTTCGGCACATTGGGTGACCTTCTAGCCGACAAGTTGAATAAACCTTAAGCTAAGCGGAAACGCCAGGCGCAAATGGTGTGATCAGGAACCTTGTCGGGGGTACACCCCTAGTTTTCCACGACGATCCGAGGGTCCATTTGGCCACAAAATGAAGTGTAATCAGTGATGCCAGCAGACTTGCATGGATAGGGGGCCATCCCCTTTAGTTTTTGAGCCGACTGTACCCCACATTCGATCATGCAAAATGTTAGAGTATCTTTGTCATCCCAATGAGACGTGTAGGGATTGATCATGCAATAGATACGGTAGTTCAGGGCTATTTCGAGAGCCTTCCCCCCATGGTCTGGAATACCTATTAATACTTTATGTTACAGCGATTCTGGAAATTAACCGCGATTTGCATGCCTGACTCCATCCGTCATTCCTGTGGAAACAGGAAGTCGGGAATCCTGGATGCCCGATCACGCCGAACATGACAAGGCATGACTGCGGCGTGAATAAGGCAGGGGGCCAACATGCTCGAGGCCACTTGAACAGCCATGATAGTCAATGCAAACAGTTTTCGATTCGGCCAGAACTCTTGAGAAGTACTATAGAGAACTTTGCTCGCCATTCGTTCTTACCCCCGATAAACTGGATGAAATATCATACTGCTCTTGGCGTAGTGGAGGGTGGAGATCGAGCGTGAAACGTATCTATTGCTCTTAAGGGTTCTCGCTTCCGTGTTGGTCGATGCCGTATTCCTTGAGTTTGAGCTGCAATGTCCTGCGGGTTATACCAAGGATACTTGAGGTACGCGTTCTATTGCCATCGTTGTCTTCAAGGGTCTTGATAATTAATTCTTTTTCCATCTCCCGAATGGTCATGCCTGGTCTTATGCCTTGTCGCGCTTGTTCCATGAGTGGATCGGCCGTTGCGCCTCGGATTGACTCAGGCAGTTCCGAGAATGGTACATATTCGTCTGAGGTAAGTATAACAGACCTTTCTACTACGTTTTCTAATTCTCGAATGTTGCCGGGCCAGGGGTACCTCATGAGCGCATCCAAGGCTCTGGGGTGAAATCCTTTCAAGTTTCTATTATTCTTCTCATTATAGATCTTGAGAAAGTGCTCAATTAGGAGCGGTATATCCTCTCTTCGCTCCCTCAAGGGGGGCAGCTCGATAGGCACGACATTAAGCCGATAGAATAGGTCTCCTCTAAACGTTCCCTTTTGGACTTCATTCTTAAGGATTCGGTTGGATGCGGCGATGATGCGAATATTCACCTTGACTGTATGGGTAGAACCCAGCGGCTCAAATTCCCTTTCCTGCAGTACGCGCAGCAATTTTGCCTGGGTGGCTGGAGTCATTTCTCCAATCTCATCGAGGAAGATGGTCCCTCCGTCGGCTAATTCGAAGCGTCCAGGCCGTCTTCCTACAGCCCCCGTGAAGGCTCCTTTCTCATGGCCAAACAGCTCACTTTCCAGAAGTGTTTCCGGCAGGGCAGCGCAGTTTACCTTTATGAATCTCTTGTCCGCTCGGCCCGATCCTTGATGGAGGGCATTGGCAATAAGCTCTTTTCCCGTTCCTGATTCCCCCAGTATAAGCACAGAGGCTTCAGTGGGAGCAACCATGGCCACGGTCTCTAGGATGTGCTTCATGCGCTCTGAGCGTCCAACAATCCGAGAAGCATCGAAAAGGTTTTCAATGCGCCTTCTTTGAAGGATGTTGTCTTCCTTGAGTCGCCAGAATTCTAGACTCTGCTGCACCTTTATTCGTAGTTCATCTATCTCCAATGGCTTCGTGAGGTAATCATGGGCGCCTGCCTGGAGGGCTTGTATTGCGGTCTCTACTGAGGCGAATGCAGTGATGATAATGACCGGAATGCCGGGGGATATTTTCTTAATTTCTTTGAGCGCCTCGATTCCATCCATGCGGGTCATACGATTGTCCATAAGGATGAGATCGAAGAATTCTTCTGAGACCCTCGCAATTGCGTCCGTACCGTCTTCTGCTTCAAACACCTGGTAACCGTCCAGGGAGAGATTGGCTTGCAGCATCTTTCTTTGTGACGGTTCGTCATCGACGACGAGAATTTTTGCTTTGTTATGGTTCATCGGGCTCTCTTCACACTGCCGCAGATTGGTAGATCTCAGGCACGAGGTTTTCATCGGCGTCGGTCGATAATTGGTATGTTTTAAGGGACACGACAAACTTCGTTCCCTTGCTTACTTCTGATTCAACGTCTATTTCTCCTCCATGGGTTTCAATAATACTTTTTACAATGGCGAGCCCCAACCCTGTGCCTTTCTTTTTCGTGGAAAAGAATGGGTCAAAGATTTTATCCAAGTTTTCACGCGGGATACCTTCACCGCTATCCTGAACGATCAGACTTACCTTGCCGTCTTCGGTTGCTTCACTCACGACACTAATGGTACCGCCCCTTGGAGTGGCTTCGATGGCGTTGAGAAGTATATTGAGGAAAACTTGAGTCATCTGGTCAGCATCCATAAGGACCAATGGTACTTGATCTTGGTTACATTTCCTCTCCACGCGTATGGAGGCGGCTGAGAATTCTCGTTCTAGAACTCGAACGCAGTGGTCGATGATTTCGTCAAGCGATCGTATGCTCATGCGAGGCTCGCGAGGTTTTGAGTAGGCGAGTAATTTGGAAATGACCCTATTAAGTCTGTCCACCTCCGTGAGCATTAAATCGGTGTATTTGTAATCCTCTTCGTCCAAATCAAGTTTTTTCTGGAAATATTGAATGAACCCCTTGATAGAGTTGAGTGGATTACGGATCTCGTGAGCTACCCCTGCAGAGAGGCGGCCGAGGGCCGCAAACTTCTCATTCATCGTAACCTTTTGTTCCAGGTCACGAATCATGGTCACATCGCGAAGTATGATGACAGCCCCTCTTGCTACCTTACTGTTCGGCTCTTTGAGGGGAGACACTGAAAGAAATAGAAATGTTTTGTTGCGGCCTTCGTGGGATATTCGAACTTCCTTTTCCAGTATAGATTCAGAGTCTGATAACACCTGCCTAACCTCATTCTCTAGAGGCAGCAAGTCATCGATTGGTTTCCCTTCGACCTCTTCTCTCGTTTTTCCGAGTATCTCGAGAGCTGTAGGGTTGAAGGTAGCAACACACAACGACCTATCTACAGTGATTAAACCGTTAGGCATGCTTTCGAGCACATTCCTGGTGTACTCTCTCATTTCGTCTAGCGTCCGTCGTACAAGATATGCGTTCTGAACAACGAATACAAAGTAAATTCCCGCAGATCCGATGATAAACAAGACAACGCCCATGAGGATGGCAAACATGAGGTCTTGATGGCGAACCTCCTTGAAGCGATCCATCTTGAGCCCCAGAAAGAGCACTTGCTTGTGCTCCCGATCAAATACGTCAAGCAGTTCCTTACCTATCCTCGTGTGCCGCGCTATCAGTTCATTCTGAGCCAATTGATCGGGAAACGGCGAGAACGGCTTCCAGATTTCAAATATGGTTCTACCTTCAGGAAGTTCTACCTTGTAGGATAAGGGCTCTCCTGTTCGTATGACCGCCTTAACCGTCTCCATCTCTTTGCCCATGAGCAGTCGTAGCCCGATCTTCGCTGGTTCGCTGTGGGCAACTATGATGCCGTCGCTGTTTATGAGTCCAGCCCATTCGACGTCAGGGTCTCGAGCAGCCTGTTCAATGAGAAGCTGCAAGTGTTCGATGCCCCAGTCGCCTTCCATGAAACCGGTCCTAGTGCCAGCTTCTAGCGTTCGAATGACAGATACGCCCTGGCGACTCGTAAATTCTTCCATACGCTGGTTTTGGACGCTTATATTTCTCAGTGTAAACAGGACAACAATAGCGAGCATAGTAAGGGCTACCAATACAATGGAAAGCACGGGCAAGTATTTCAGAATGAGCTTAAATCTCATGGTTATGACAAGGAGAGGTCTGGGCTTATTTCAGAACACATGTCTGCCTATCCGTATGCGAGTTTTTTAGGTGTCATGCGAGTCTGTCCTCTCATCTATACCAGATCATGGTGAGCATTACCTCGGCTCGCGACGGACAGGAAGTCATTCTTTTCTTTAGTTGAATAAAACTTATACCTATGTCTGTCAATAGCGTCTTGGTTAGATAGATAATAGTGGCTGTGGCTCTTGGTAAAAAGGCGCGGTTTTATTGTTGCGTGATGTCAAGAAGATGATTGAAAAATATCAAAAAATATGTTATGTGACGCATTACTTTTTAGGTAGAATATCCTGAAAAGTAGGTATTTTTAGTATATTTAATTGTAACAGGTTTTGACGCGGGAGCGTTCAAACCCTTCTCCAGTATCTCCCTAGGACTGTCCATGATCGAAATCACAAGCGCAAGCACAGAAATGTCTTGGAATGAGAGAGGCCGCCAACTCCTGGAGGCCGGCAACATTGCTGAAGCAATAGAGTGTTACAGGCAGTCGAGCGATCCGGACGCCCTGGATGAGCGCGAAGCCCGCAACATGCTTATCGAGGCTCGAGCCAACCTTTCCAGGAAATACCTTTCTGAGGCGTTGGAGTGTTTTGAGGAAGCTCTTATAATGGGAACACAGCTTCAACGTATTCAGGCATTGGAGGGTATTGTGGCTGTGGCTGAGGCTCGTATGAGGCTTCCACGGCTGACAGCAGCCCTTAAGAAAGGTTTGCGTGAACGCTTCGGGAAGCGTGACTCTGCCATCTACGGCCTTGCCCTAGGTCCGGAAGGCGACAACATAGTTCTTTTGAGTGAAGAGGCGATAGAGCCTCTCCCAGAACAGTTGAAGCGAGGGTCTAGGATAGGCAAAATACCAGCTCGATTATCCGAGACCGCGTCCCCTATCGGCGCCCAAAGGGGAGTAGCCTATGCGGACATGGAGGACGTGCAATACATTCTAGACATAGCTCGTACGTTAAAAGAAATTAGCAACGTTCACAGGGAGCGCTCAAACCATACCGTCAATACAATTCGCAGCTCGAGATAAATTCTTTCTCTTTTCTAGTTGAAAGCAGAGACGTGTTAGAGGGATGGTGGGTGGTTTGTGTGAGGGTGTTCCCGATGCCTTTCGTCATACTGGACCTTGAGTAGAGCTTGACAGAGAGATTGTCTCCTATTAGAGATGTGGAGAGAGAAGCTCTGAAAGCGGCCTGAGGGAAGAACACTTTTTGCGCATCTTGGCACTGGACATAGGCTCGAAAAGAATCGGAATAGCGGTAAGCGATGAACTTGGTTTGACGGCTCAGGGTCTAGAATCGTATAAGTGCTCAAATTTGGGAAGTGATCTCGAGTACATAGTGTCATTGGCGAACCGCTACGATGTGCAAGAGATCGTGGTGGGTATGCCTTATAATATGAACGGGTCTGAGGGGCATCAGGTCCAATGGGTGAGAGACATAGTTTCGCGGATGCACGAATTGACAGACATTCCCATAAAGGAATGGGACGAACGGCTATCAACAGTGGCTGCCGAGCGTACTCTGTTGGAGGCTAACATGAGCCGCGGCAAACGGCGCAAAGTGGTGGACAAATTGGCAGCGGTCATCATTCTGCAAGGTTACCTTGACATGAAACATTTCGGGAATCAGATGTAAGACACATGAAGCTATCACTGCTATCTATCGCCAAACGTTCTTTGCTTGTCCTATTGATTGTGGTCGGAGCTGTTGGTTTGTATGTGGGGTATAAGCGCATACCGCAATTCGTAGATGAATTTTATCGGTTAGGGCCGGTCGAGACGGTCCCTGCGAAAGAAGTTGTTATCACGATTCCCAAAGGGGCTACATTGTCCCAAGTATCCAAGATCTTGCAAGAGAACGGGATTATTCGTAGTAGTCTCATATTTAAGCTGGTGGCGTTAATTCGGGGAGAGCAGCGTAGGGTCAAGGCGGGTGATTATCTCCTTAAAACAAGCAGCGATCCCGGCGACGTACTCGATCTGTTGATATCCGGCAAGACTCTGGTGATTACTTTGACTGTACCGGAAGGGTACAATATTTTTCAGATTGCGGAGCTTTTTCAGCAGACAGGAATATCGTCGCGTGAGGAAATGCTTTCTGCTGCTCGAGACAGTTCATTCATAGCCGAGCTGGGGCTCGAAGGCGGCTCTTTAGAGGGCTATCTTTTCCCGGACACGTATTTTATAAGGCCGTCAGAAAAGAGCGACCCCAAGCTCTTTTTGCGCCGGATGGTCCAACGATTTCGCGAGGTGTATGACAAGGACGTTAAAGAGACAGCGGAACAGTTCGGCTGGACGCCTCTTCAGGTAGTGACGTTAGCCTCGCTCATCGAAAAAGAGTCTAAGGCATCTGAACATGCCCTTGTGTCAGCAGTCTTTCACAACCGCCTGAGATTAAGTATGAAGTTGCAATCAGATCCCACTGTAATATATGGGATAAAACCCATGGGCAGTAAGATTAGAAAGGCTGATCTGGAGAGAAGACACCCGTATAACACCTATCAAAATACCGGGTTGCCGCCCGGTCCAATTGCGAACCCGGGGAAAGAATCTCTCCTTGCAGCGGTAGCTCCTGCAGACGTGGATTATCTATATTTTGTCTCGAAGAACGATGGGACGCATCAGTTTTCCAATACATTGAACGAACATAATCGGTGGGTGAACTTATATCAGAAACAGCCGTTAAATCAGGTGCAGTAGCACGAGTTGACACACTGGTGTTCCAAGACTCTCTGGCAAGGATAATAGCGCCTGTGGAGGTGCTGGACTAATTATCGTAACAGGAATTGGTGCCAAATCGGGCAGCTTTGCGATAAGGGAATGAGGACTTCTTTCTCGCGTGCAGTTTCGACTCCTAAGATGCGGTATTACATATAGCTTGGCAAAAGAGAAGGCCAATGGGTGGCGTCCTGTTAGCGGCAGTTATAGCTGTGGCCAGAATAATGACCTAGAGGTCTGCAGCGACCCGAACGTAAAGTTGGAAAGGGTGGTTGGGTCATATCTTGCAATAGGACCGACCTCGGCGCCGGCCCTTCGCAAAACAGGGGTAATCTAGCACTGATACCATCTTCGCCGCTAGGCCAATCCGAGGTGCTTATGACGGTTGAAACAGATGGAAATGGGCGTGCTTGCCCCCACTCAGGCATTTCATGTCGCAACTGTTGTAGGTCAGGATATCGTCGGAGATGAAGATCCAGTTGGTACTTTATGCCTCCCTCGCCCACCTTCTTCCTTCCGGAAGCAAGGGGAACACGTGCACGTTGGAGGTTGAAGAAGGTACAACTGTTGGAGTCTTACTTACCAGGCTCGGGATACCCGTCGATGCGCCGAAGGTAGTTTTTGTCAACGGGCGGCATGCAGACTACGACCGTTCCTTGACTACCAATGATCGCCTAGCCGTATTTCCTCCCATTGCCGGCGGATGATCCGACGCTTCCTGGCGACATGGGCAATGCCTCGTTGTATGACCGGGTAGATGGTTGGTCATGCGACTTCAAACAGGGTGGTCAGAATATGCAGCCTTTAACGCTTCGATCGTGGGAGTCGGTCCGACACGAGTTGGATGGTATGCACTACTCGCGGGTCGGTTGCCTCTCCTAGATTCCCCGTCAAAGTCAGTCGGCATCCGGGACAACCTGTGGCCAGTACGCTGGCGCCGGTAGCCCTTACATTTTCTTTCTTTCTAGCGGTCACGCCGGCGGACATATCTACATGCTCGAATTGAAACGAGCCCGCTCCGCCGCAGCACTGATCCGCGCCCTGCATCTCAAGAAAATCCACCCCTTCGATCGACCGCAGTATCGTGCGGGGAGGGGCTGACACTTTCATGCTCCTTACGAGATGGCATGGATCGTGGTATGTAACAGAAACTGTATTACCATCTCTCGGTTTTTCAAGCGGCAATTTGTCGATGTTATCTGCAACGATCTCGCTTACATCTCTTACTTTTTTCGCTATTCGGAGGGCCTTATCTGTATCGAGTCCCATGTCCTCCAAGAGGTGGGGTATGCCCTTCTTGAGCGCCCCACCGCAGGTGGCGCAGTCCACGACGATAAAATCTATGTCATTCCTATCCAGTATCGCTAAGTTTTTGTGGATGTTTGGCAAGGCTTGGTCCCTAGCGCCGCTGAGAAACATTGGTACGGCACAACAAACTTGGTATTGAGGTATCAGGACCTCTAGACCTAGGTGGGTCAGAACGTTGACGACCGCACGGCCCACGTCTTCGTAGATCATATCTGTGGCGCACCCCACAAAATAGATAACCGTACCAGACCTAGACGTTTTGCTGGGTACCTTTTCCCCAACGCTATGACGGAACAGCCTTTTGTTGAATCTCGGCAATCTTCCTAGGGGTATATTCCCTATGCAAGCACCTAAATTTCTTGGGAATGGAATGATGTCCAGTCCGACACGGGCCACGCGTGCACCCAACCTCATCAACAGGGGGTTATTGAGGGCTGTGAAAAGGGCTTTTTTCGAGACCTTGTTGCCTAGATTCTCGTTCAGTTTAACACGCATATTTTCGAACACCCGATCGAGGCGTACGCCGCTAGGACAAGCGGCCGCGCACGATTCGCACATCAAGCAACTCATCAGGGCGTCTTCCAGACCTCTTGAAATAGACAGGTCCCCTTCCAGATAGTGTTTCACCATCTGGACTCTCCCTCTCGGGGAATGCCGTTCCATCCTGGTCACCCTGTAGGTTGGACATACCGGCTGACACATGGCGCACTTAAGGCAATTGCTTAGATCCTCTGTTAAGTGGTCTGGGAACATGAAGCCCTCTTTCCTGCGGCTAGCACGATGACGACAATTGTCCTTACCGTGCGCTTAACTCTATGAAATTAGGTTAGTTGCCGAAATTGTTGAGGAGACTTATTTGCTTCTCCAGCAATGACAGGAACAAGCGCTCTGCCGTTGCACGTTGTGACAGAAGCTCATGTCTGCACCCTTACACGATGCTGACAAATCAAATAAATTTCAGTGGATTCAGAATCCCTTTTGGGTCTAGAGCCGTCTTGATTTTTTTCGAGACAGTCATGGCAACCTCGTCTAGTTCCATGGAAAGAAACTTTGACTTGGCCATTCCGATGCCGTGTTCCCCTGATAGTGTTCCTCCTAGGGCAAGGGCTTCTCGAAAAATCTCTTCAGCGGCGCGTTCAACTCTATGGAGTTCTTCCTGATCTCGTTGATCAAACAGAATAAGAGGATGAAGGTTGCCGTCCCCTGCGTGGGCCAGAACGCCTATCTGAATACTGTATTTTTTTGCGATTTCGATAGTCTTACGTATCATCACGGTGAGATTAGATACTGGGACCGTCGCATCTTCAATGGCCGCATTTGGTCTCAGGCGCGCCATCACAGAAAAGGCTGCCCTTCTGGCAGACCAGAGTTTTTCCGCCTCGCCCTCGTTTTTCGACACTACGATTCCAGAGGCATTGTTCCTGTGAAGCACTTGTTCAATGCGTTGTACCTGGGATTCGAGAGCCTCGGGGTCGCCATCCACTTCTATGAGTAGAATGGCATCCACATGCACCGGCAGGCCCATGTGGGTATCCGCTTCCACGGCTGAAATAACCACTCTGTCCATGAGTTCAAGACCGGCTGGCACAATTCCTTCACCTATGATGTCAGCAACAGAGTTTGAACTGTCATCGAGATTGGGGAAGTCGGCCCGTATAGTTCTAGAGGCCTTTGGCTTGGGTATAAGCCTCACAATTATTTCTGTTACGATACCCAACGTCCCTTCTGACCCACATAATAGGCGTGTTAGGTCATAGCCGGTAACGTTCTTTATCGCTGTTCCGCCTGTCCTAAGGACATCGCCGTTCGCCAAGACGACCGTCAGCCCGAGAAGATAGTCACGAGTTACGCCGTACTTTAGGGTTTTAGGTCCACCGGCGTTTGTGGCAACAGTCCCTCCCATCGTTGCCACTTTCCAGGAACTCGGATCTGGGGGGTACATGAGACCATATTTTTCCACTGTTTGTTGAAAATCGTAGTTAATAACCCCCGGCTGCAACCTAGCGACTCTGTTGCTCGGGTCTATGCTCAATATTTTATCCATCTTGCTCATGGCGAGCACAATGCCACCTGCCATGGGCACTGTTTCTCCGGCCAGATTAGTGCCGGAGCCCCTTGCAACCACTGGAATGGCATCGCGGTATGCCACCTTCATGATAGCGGAAACTTCTTCAGTGGTAATTGGGTATAGGACAATGTCTGGTTTGTGCTCAAGGATGTGAGGGTCATAAGAGTATGCAACAAGATCCTCTGGAGCGCACGATGCTCTGCCTGATCCCACCAGACTTACTAGTTCGTTTCTTAGTTCTGTCTTCATGAGTTGTCCTTGCGGCCCTACCGCTGTTGAAATGTCTAGAGTCCGATCAAGACGCAGTTGCGTACATGTTCTAGCTGTTTATAAGTTATTGGACATATTAAGTCGAGATGAACCAAAATCAAACAGGATTTTTTCTTCATTTGGCAAGTGAACCGTTGAAAATATTCGTCTGGAAACGTATCATCGGACTTTGCTTACGCATCTCACAGGACGCAGTGAAAAAGGATATGAAGGCGCATACAAGAAGTGAAATAGATGAAGGGCACCGGTTGATCCCGAAGCAGTTAACCTTGCCACCACGATTACTCTTAGGCCCCGGCCCGTCCAACATCCATCCACGGGTGCGAGCGGCCATATCTATGAATGAAGTGGGGCACCTAGACCCAACATTTCTGAAACTCATGGGAGAGACACAGGAACTGTTGCGGTACGTGTGGCAGACAGACAATCAATTCACCATCCCTGTGAGCGGTTCGGGTAGCGCGGCCATGGAGGCTACGCTGGCCAATTGCGTAGAGCCAGGGGACGTTGTATTAATTGGAGTGAACGGTTACTTTGGAGAGCGTCTTTGTGACATGGCGAGCCGTTATGGCGCCGAAGTCAGGCGGATGGAGCGAGCTTGGGGCGAGGTATTCACTCTTGAAGAGATAGCGGATGGGCTGCAACAGCACAGGCCTCAAATGCTCGGGTTAGTACATGCGGAAACGTCCACTGGGGCACTTCAATCTGTAGAAGGCATAGGAAAATTGTGTCGGGAATTCGAATGCTTGTTTCTCCTAGATACAGTAACCAGCCTGGGTGGAGTACCCGTCTTTCTTGATCGTTGGCACGTGGACATCGCATATAGTGGAAGCCAGAAGTGTTTGAGTTGTCCGCCGGGGATCTCGCCGCTCACCATGAACGACAGAGCGGTGGACAAATTGAAGCGCCGGAAGACAAGGGTGAGCAACTGGTATCTGGACATGGGTTTATTGGGGAAATATTGGGGCAGCGAGCGGACCTACCATCATACGGCCCCAATTAATATGAACTACGCTCTGAGAGAAGCTCTAACTCTTGTGGCAGAAGAAGGCTTAGAGAAACGCTGGGAGAGACATAGTAGCAGCGCTAGATTGCTATGGGAGGGACTCGAGGAGCTAGGGCTCGAATGCCTCGTTCCCAAGGAGAATCGTCTAGCAAGTCTAACAACGGTACTAGCCCCGGACGGCGTCGATACCAAGGCCGTATGCGGTTATCTACTGAACAATTATAACATCGAGATAGCAGGGGGCTTAGGACAGCTCGGGGGACGCGTCTGGCGAATTGGCCTAATGGGGTACAATTCTCGGCCAGAGAATGTGACCTTGCTGCTCGCAGCCTTGGGAAACGCCCTTTCTGCATGCTCATGAGCTTGCGATTAGCAGGTCCGCACCACAGCAAACGGCATAGATGCGAACTTAGGATCGGTGCGGGCTCTCAAGGGCGCTAGAGTGCGTCGAGGCAGTTCCTGCGGTGGTTGAGATATGTGTGGATCATACCGCACACGCGTTTGGCCTTGGCGGATCGCTCATAGCGTCTCCTTGCTAGGGCCTGAACAATGTAGACAAGCCCCCCGTCGAAAAAAGGTCTTAGCAAAGGCATCACTTGGATCCGTTCCGGTACCAAGACCCTGCGGTACCCCATGGATTCCTTGTACCTGTTTAGCGCCTCGGATTCCCCGGTCAGCCCCCTCATTCCGTATGATACATGGTCTATCTCATCTCGCGAGATGGCTACCTTGGTTGAAACAAACATGAGTGCATTCATCACTTGATACTTCAACAGATCCCGGCGATTGAACAAGGCCTCCCCGTAAAACCCACCGTGAAATGTGAAGTCCACTCTGTACGCAGCCAAATCCCTGCCCACAAACGCCGCCCATGCCTCGAAAATGGGGTTACGAGCGGCCGCCCGAAAATATATCTCCCAGCCTCGGATAGCTGCTTCGTCACATATCCTGCCTTGGCGGTCATACGTGTCTCGTATAAGGTCGAATCCTTCTTTGAAGAGGTCCTCAATGGAAACTTGCTCAACCGTGCACTTTCTAAGGGCTCTCCTGGTCTCCTTACGTTGATTACCCAAAAGGCTGTGAAGATCATAGTCTTTGTCATCTACAAGGTATATGTGGCTCGGGTATGCCCGTACATCATCCTTACAGGGGTACCTCAGGAACAAGGCCCCGGATTTCCAGAGATACCACCGTTCGTTTCTAGGTATTGAAAAGGCTTCCTTGCATGGCAGCGGCAGAAACATCCGCAGTCCGTCTGAATGCCACAACCTGCCTTCTGTGAAGATGACCCTGACTCCGATGTCTTCCAGAAAGCTCTTCAACCAATGATTTTCATACCGCCATAGTTCGCGGAGGCTCGTCGGTATGTGGTTACCTTCCTGATCCGCGTAGGCATTCACAAGAATGTTTGAAATATCGCTCGAATCTAAATTCAACCTTCACACCTTCAAGACAGATAATCGGCAATTATCTTAACGGTCTTCTCCGCCACATTCTGGCCAAGCGCTTTCACGACCGGCGCTGATCTACGAAAAGAGCCCTCCGCAATCTGAAAACAAAGCATCCGAATCCTCTCTTTATCACGTCCCACTAACTCGCACGTTCCATGTTCCACGTAAACTGGCCTCTCCGTGTTTTCACGACACACTAGGCATGGGACATCAAAAAAACTCGCCTCGGATTGGACCGATCCCGAGTCGCTCAAAAGGAGACAAGCCCCTGACATCAGAGACAAAAAGTCCAAGTACGGCAGCGGCGCCACCAGGGTCAAGTCTTTGAGTTCCTTAAATTTCCTTAACAATGAAAAGGATTCTAGACGGTTCAACGTTCGGGGGTGAATTGGAAAAACCTTACGAAACGGGATTACGTTAAAAATATCGTACAGCTCTTTTAGAGCCGCCGGATCGTCCACGTTCGAAGGCCTATGAAGGGTAACCAACGCATATCGTCCTTGCTGGAGGCCATAATTCGTCCATGACATTTTCTGCTGGATCTGAGGAAGGAAGAGTTCGAGGGTTTCTAGCATGACGTCCCCAACCAAATGAGCCCTCGTCATATCTATCCCTTCCCTCTCGAGATTTTCCATGCCGGACGGCTCCGAGACGAAAAGGAGATTTGAGAGGCAATCCGTGACGCGTCTGTTCAGCTCTTCGGGCATGGTTTCGTCAAAGGACCGAAGACCAGCTTCAACGTGCGAGACTGGAATGAATAACTTTCGGGCTGTTAATGAGGCCGCTATAGTGGAATTTACATCCCCCACCACCACGACCATGTCCGGTTTCATATCCAGGCACACTTTCTCGAACTCTATCATGATCTTCCCGGTCATCTCGCCGTGGCTACCTGATCCGACACCCAGGTGACGATGCGGTTCCGGCAGGCCAAGCTGCTGGAAAAAGACCTCACTCAAATTCGCATCGTAGTGCTGGCCCGTATGGACAACGTAATGATCGAGATTTGGGTACTCTTTCAGTGTACGATCTAGTGGCGCTATCTTCATGAAATTCGGACGAGCGCCCACCACACTCACGATTTTTGTCTTCATATGCCCTCTATAAATCGCGTAAGCGTCATTGGCGGCAACCGGTTATCTGAATAATGAGCTTCGCATAGTCATAGCCAATCCTCGCCCACGAAAAATGTTCTTCTGCCATCTTTCTTGCACGGATGCCCTTTTCCGCCAGCGCTCCCTTGGGTGTATGAGCAGCCTTTTCCATAGCTTTAGCCAAGGCATCGGGATTCGGCTCTGATACAAACCCGCAGTCGTATTTTTCTACGAACTCCGCTGTTTCATCCACCCGGGTGACGAGAATGGGACGACCTATTGCCGCGTACTCGGCAAACTTTGTCGGGAACGCTGCTCTGCTCGCGATGTGGCCAGGCCTTGCAGACAGCATAATCCCCGCTGATGACAGAAGTTCCAGGAGCCGTGGTCTATCGACCATGTCCACCAACGTAACTCGCTCCCCGAATTTTTCGACCAGCACCCTTTTCAGGGGAGCGTCTTCGGGCTTGAAGCCCACCATGAGCATGCGAACGGACGGGTCGGTAACGCGTTCAAATGCCGAGATGAGATTGTCTATACCCTGCCATACCTGAAAAGCGCCGACGTATGCAAAGGTGTGCATCGGCTTCTCAGGGAATGGAATGAACTTGAATAGATCGAGATCGACCCCGTTGCGGACAACGCTGACGTGGTCTTTGTCCACTCCGGATGCTATGAGGTCAACCATCTGGTACCTTGACTGGGTTATCCAATAGTCTGCGGCGGACACAGCCATTTTGTATGCGATCTTCACCCTAGGCGAGGCAGTCCTTTTCCTGCCGCGTGTAGCAACCTCGTTGGCGAGCGCAGACTGGGCGATGTCGTCACCGTGCATATCCAAGACAACCAGACCGGGCACAAAGGCCTTAACAAAGTACAGGGACTGCCCTGCCATGGGAGCCCCGCAATATATGAAGTCGTACTTGCGCAGCATGCGAAGCCAGAAAAGCATGAACAGGGATGCAGCGGTCTGTTTGCGTAGGGGGGCGTGATCCTCGGCGAAGAATAGATCGCACTGAATGTCATTCTCTCTGAGGCGCTTAGCCAATTCCATTATTCGATAAGCATAGGCGGAGTCGGAACTCTCGCTCAAAGCCGATATAGCTATCCCTCTAGGAAGCATGGATACCCTTTCATCTTGACGAAAGTGCCTGGGTGTCTTTACCGGATACGCTTAGACACCCTTGTTATTCCACGGCTCTTCTCCGAGCTAATCCTTTTGGATGCGTTACAGGAACGAATTCAGATCTGGAAGCTGAAAAAACTGTTTGCGGGAACACGACTCTTTCACTACTAGCATAGTGATCACAAAGGCCGCCATTGGAGTCACCGGAAACAGCTATTGCTGCCGAAATCCTCATCCCTGAAAACATACAAGAACAAAGACTGAATCGCCAGACAATTCTCCTAGAGGTTGAAAACGGGTTTGGCCCGCGCATATACTCCTGTGGCGTTGTCTCGGCAACCAAATGGGATGACTTGCCGTCGTCCAGCAGTTCTTAAGAAAGACGTGGTGAGCGAGCATGACTCCTCGGGCCGCAGTAAAAAGGTGGCTCAAATGGTCTGTGGAAGTGGGTACCACATGGTCTGGTATCGCAAATCTCTATCGCGGGAGCCGGTATTTTCAAACAGGACATCGAATCCTCACATACCACAGGATAATCGAAGATCCCACAGATTCTCATAGCATTCATCCTACTCACTTCAAAGAGCACATGGCGTTTCTATCAGACCATTTCCCTGTGGTGAGTGTGGAGGACATAGCCGATCATGTGCGAGGACTGAAGTCTTTGAGTCAGCAAAGCGCAGCAATAACGTTTGACGACGGGTATAAGGAACACGAGTCTATTGCGGCCGAAATCCTGGATCAATACAAACTTACTGCAACCTTTTTCGTCGTCACAGGAGTCCTCGACAGGCTCATGAACGCGCCTGTGGAGACATACCTAGATTGGGATGGGGTGAAAGCTCTACATCAGCGTGGATTTTGCATCGGGTCCCACTGTGTGCGGCACTTGAGCCTCGGAAGGCTAACTGCCGTGCAGGTGGAGGACGAACTGGTTCAGTCTCGCATACGCATCGCCGAGGAACTTGGGATAGTTACTTCAGGGATTTCCTATCCTTATGGCACGTTTCGGGATTACTCTCTAGAGACAACCCTACTGGCTGCGCGTAGTGGTTACGCCTGGGGGGTCACCGCCATACACGGCTTGAATCATGCAGGGACAAATCCTTTTCTCCTCCGGCGCACATCCATGACCTGCGGAGATGGCTTAAAGACCTTCCGCATGATCATGAAAGGATCCCTCGATCCTTGGGCCATTGTGGACAGATGGGGGTATCGCTTTCAAAGGCCCAAGGCCAATATGCTGGAATAGATCGTGCTGAGGTATAGCTGGGTAAGGCGCCGAAAAGGATGGGGCCTCCTTGGATCACCCTGATCCAAGGGGGCCCGGCGGTTAGGAGGATCGAGTTCTGGTTAACGTGATGTCTGGCGACCTACTTGCTGGGAGAGTCCTAGCGACCAGCCCTGGAACATGAGGAGCCCTTTTATGTTTTGATCAACCCAGATGTTGGCCCTTGCAATGACCGTCTTGGGCACATACACTAGGTCGTCTTTACCTACAACATAGTCCGACGTGGTGTTGATTTTGGTGAGGTCCACAGTCCTAGGCGATATGGAACCGTCAGGCGCCTTGGACAACAGCAGGATAGTCCTAGGTTCTGCGGTAATCTTCATACCGCCTGCCATGGCGATTGCCTGCTGCACCGTGATCGGACCTCTCATGTTGAATACGCCGGGCCGATTGACCTCGCCGTCAACAAACACGAGGTTGCCCACCACGTCTTTGAGGAGTACAGAAACCTGCATATCGGATATTAGGTGAGCGTACTGTTGGTTTACCTCTTTGGTGAGATCAGGAATGGTCTTGCCCAAGGCTCTAACGTCAGGGATGTACGGCAAGGATATGTTACCGTCAGGCCTCACGGCAACGACACGTGCCTGACCGTAGGGCGCGGTTGCAATGGCCTTTTGGAGTTCGTCCAGCTTGGCGTTGAATTCCCTTACAGTGACGGTGATCTCAGGGTCTTTCAGCAGGTCCGCATATGTCTTTTTGAGCATGTCAGAGATCTGGTCCGCGGTAAGACCTGCGACCATGACGTCTTTTTTTCGAGGTATGCCAATGCGGCCGTCCGGCCTCACCCTCACCGTTCTATTTAGTTCCGGGTGAAATGCGAATTCTACGTCCACGGAATCTTTGACGGCCAGTCTGTAGGGAGTCGCGGTCTTGTGCGGGACGGTAAGATACAGGAACTCCATGGTATCGCCTTCTGCAAGGCGGTAGAGGGAGGCCGGGAAATGCTGGGTGATGCGTTTGCCCGGCGGAACAGGAGGATCGGGTACCACGGCGCGATGCCTGGGTATCACACAGCCGCTTGCCAGGAGAGCCGCCGCACATACCAACGATAACGTCCGTTTCGCCATGGCCCTAGCGGTGATTCCCTTGAGCGTCCTGAATAATGTCGTGGTTCTCATGTCACGTACCCCTAGGATAATTTCATTCCTGTTTTGTAGTACCTGTGCTCCGCTATCCATCATGCCCCCCCTCCTCAAAACGTCCCATCGAGGGAGACTAAGAGTCCATTGCGTTTGAGTTCGAACACCCTGCCGTTTCGATTGGCCGCGTCATGGAACACACTCTCGTGCTCGATCCCGACCTTGGCCATGAGCTGGAATCTGCTGGTTGGAGCCGTCCAGAGAGATAGGCCCATGGAAATGTCCACATAGTTGAGGTAATTGGGGCTCAGACCGTAAATCATTTTCGTGAAGCCGCCGATGTTGAGACCCGCCATCCCGTTCATACCAATGGGCAACGCGGCCGACCCCTGCCCCCCGACGCATGGGAAGAGTTCATCTACGTTGATGACTTCTTCGACGCGGCCTGATACACCCACTGGCTCCGGAGGATTTGCCCCATTTGTTGCCCCATCGCCCCACAGCTTCAACCTTACATCTAGATAACGCACCTCCCCTGTCAGCCCTGCAGCCCAGCGCGGTGCAGCGAGGAAGTCGAGATCGTACCCCATGCCGAAGCATGCATATTTCATTTCTGAATGGACATAGCTTCCGGTGGGAAAGGTCACAACGAGATCGGTCGCCTGGAGAGCCTGCTGCGAGGTATTTGGGAGCCGCGTAAGCCGCATATCTTTGTTGACCTGTGTGGATCCAACGTACACTTCGGGTATGGTTCCGAAAGCCCTAAGTAGGTGGTGTTCTAGAGGCCTTATGGAACCTCTGACCTTGAATGTCCGGTTGTCGTTGGGTAACCCTAGATCAGCCTTGAGATCATTCAAAGTACCGTAGCCCGCATTCTGCTGATCAAAGCCTGTACTGCCCTCGATGGTGCTCAGGGTAGTCTCAAACCCGAGGGACCACCTCGGACTATATTCAAGTGGTTCAGCAAACGATGACAGCGGCGTCCCGAGGAGAAGAATAGAAAGGAAGGCTATAGTCTGAATAAAGAGCTTTATTCGGCTACTGGAACGCCGCTGGTTGGATGCGACGTGTACGGTGTCCCTTAGAGGCATGGCTGCCACCTCCATTCTTAAACCGTGGTTCTCTCTCATTGGAGTATGTGTAATGTCCTGCGTGATCATTAGTGCTGCCTCATATAGTCTTCACTTGGGGCGAACTCTGGTTTTTCTGCGGGAAACCCCTGTGTCTTTATTGTCGGACGATGTAGCGGCCGGTTGGCTTGACATACTGTTCACCTTCTTGCGTGTCGATCCCGCGTGCATCGTCGGAGACCAGTGTATTGTAAAGGCCTGTGATGAGTGAATCTTTTGCGTCTCGGACGCTGTCAATGGACTGCTGCACCCCGGCCACGAGGCTGCCTGTGGCGTCGCCGACTTTGGAGATAAGAGGCTTTTCAGTAAGCGATGGCTTGTCCCAGATAAGGTACAGACCGTTTCCGAGAGAAACCGGAGCGTCGGCGCTGACAGCCTGTCTTACGGGCTCGTTTTGGACCGGCTGAGGCGTGTCAGGTTTGACTTCTGCGGGCGAGAGCCCCTTTTCCAGTTCCATCTTCTGGGTCAACAGCAGTTCTCTATTGTGCTTCACAAAGCGAAGCTGCTCGACCAGACATTGACGCATAGCCTTTCTTGCCGCCTGAATTTCAGCCTCGACGGTCCGAATTTCCCTGCTTTCCGGCGCATATTTGAGGCTCAGGGCATTCTTGTTCAGCTCGAGCTGAACTATCTTTTGCTGAAAGTGGGCCAGCGAGGTGGCTTCGACCATGCTTTCTTTGGGGATAAACCCGGCGAAATGGCTTTTGCCTGAGTCAATGAGATTCAGGGCCAGCTCATACTCTCGCTCTTGGATGTCAAAGGCCTGTAGTCTCTCGTTTATGGTCTTTAGAACCGGAGGAACGGGAGCGTTGTCTGCGGAGCTTCTGGCGTTGACCTGATTTGCCGCAGGCGTCGGGACAGTTCGTCTAAATTCCACATAGGAGCGTACATAATTCTCCGAAATGGCCTTCAAGAATTTTGGATCCTTGCCCGTAAGTTTTAGGGTGATTCGAGCTGGAACCGACGAGCTGTCGGTCTCGAGAGAGCTGGCCATCACGAACCATTTGATGAACTCGCCTTGATTCTTGAATCGGTCGCGGCCATCGTTGAGGCCCCTCCGTGGTCTGTAAGGAGGGGCAGAATTGTCTTGCCCCTGAGGTTTTCCGGAAGCAGAAGGACCTATTTGACTTTCGAATAACTTTTGAGCGAGTGTATACACTACATTCGTATTCTTGAAATACCTGGTTTCGTTGTCCAGAGACCACCCCTGTAGATCTGGTGTACGGCCGTCTCCTGATATGAACATGAGACGAGTTTCAACAGAATAGGGTTTGGGCTGGGCCAAGTAGAGAAAAGCGAGGAGTACGAGTACCGCCGAGATGGCAGGCACTATTGTCCTGCGTTTTGTCTTCACAAAATCTCTCGAAACAGCAAGTATATGCGATAGAACCCTTCCAGAATTGGAAACGAACTTTCGGTCCCTAAGGTGCGACCACGAGGAGGATCGCTTTTCGGTCTTCTCGGAACTGGAAAATTCCTCCGGTCCTATTGTAGGTTCTGCAAGGCTGTCATCATTGGACTTTCGGGGAGATCCCTCGAGACTGCGCTGCGGAGCTAAGGCCATGTCCGATCCGAGTTTTTGACTGCACTCTTTGGGACGCAGCGCTGGCGCAGCACAGTCATCGCACGATTGGTCACGTTCCATTCGTGCACTGCGAGAATCTGACTTATAGGGCTGACCCGAGGTGCAGCGAGGCTGCTGCTCGCACTTAGAAGATCCTGATTCGGATGCCCCAAAATCTACCAAAGGCTTCGGATTAACGGCTTGACTAGGTTCAAATGCCTGAGAATAAACCTCGGATCTTCCCGAATGTGCCATTCCCAGTTCAGAAGCCTCGTATTCCGTCTCTGAATACTGACTTGCGAATCCAGGACATTTCTCGTCTAATTTCTGCGTCTGTCTTGAGGCTTGCTCGTGGTCGCAGAAGAACGAATCCCTCCCGGATGGAAGATCCTCCATCAGGCCGTAGTCAAGTTTGTCCGTGAGCGGATGACGAGGCAGCGGATCTGTTTCATCGAGAATGTCTCGTGGGGGAAGTTGTTCACAGCGTGTGTCGTCGAGTCCTTTTCTCTTCAACATGGCTCAATCTCCTTGGCCATAATAATCCAGCATAAATGGACATGTTCGCCTGGGTCCGGAGCGGATACTAACCGACTAGCCCGTCCATCATGGTTGCCTGGTGCTCGAAGTGGGAGCTTCACCGCGTTTAGACACGAACCGAGGGGGTATGGTTGTCTTGTTTTGTCATGAATGTTAGGTGGTGAAGTTATAGGTACCATTGCGATGCCCCTAATTGTATATGTATTTTCATGTGAAATAATGGATTGTTGTATTACTTTCTGCATGTCTTTT
>Ga0172369_10000983_pt1 | contig 42130 bp, 31 predicted proteins | sample LakKiv25m_FD_114539 | JGI IMG/M metagenome (GOLD analysis project Ga0172369, IMG submission 114539) | Freshwater microbial communities from Kabuno Bay, South-Kivu, Congo - kab_022012_11.25m | ecosystem: Environmental > Aquatic > Freshwater > Lake | place: Democratic Republic of the Congo... | reverse complement strand
GTCGCACTTATCGCCGTGCTGCTATCAACATCAGCCCAAGCAACAGTAATCAACTCCGGATTATTAGAATCAACACTCAAAGTCCCAGCAGTCGCATTAAGATCCATTACATTCGCTGCTAGATCTTGTCCTAGAGAAACGTTGATGTCTGCCGTAGCAACTTCATTTGCGTCAAGTAGTGTGGTTGTTCCTACCCATGTTGTTCCGCTGTAGCTTTGTTTGTCTAATAGGTATGGATTAGTATTCAATCCATTCAAAGCAACATTCAAATCAACCACTGTATTCATAGTCTCACTGAATGTGATCGTAACTGTAACATTCCCATCCTTAGCAGGATTAGGACTAGCTACTGCTGAAAGAATAGTTGGTTTTGTTGCATCAATTGTTACTGTTCCCTCGCTTGTTGGTGCAGTTGTGTATTCAGCACTTAAATTTCCCGCTGCATCCGAGAGTATTACGCTTACTGGGATATCAGCTACTGCTGTTCTGTCAGTATTTCCTGAGGCAACTGTGTAGGTAATTGTATAGTTATTGTCGCCAACATCAGTTAAAGCACCGTCAAGAGTCACACCGTTTACTACTATTGCACTCTTAGTATAACCAGGCGCATCCGCAGTTATTGTTACTGTTATACTGCTTCCAATTTTATAATCTCCGGCAGTTATTGAAACACTTGATATTGTTGGTGCTGTTGTATCTACTACTATTGCGCTTCCATCAGCTATTGTTGTAGCTGGAAGAGCTATTGTGGCATCATTCAAATTGCCATCTCTTAGTGTTCCGCCGTTCAATGTTATTGCATTAGAGTCTAAATCAGCACTTGTGTCTCCTGCTCCAATAACATAATTTACTGCCGCAATGGCATTGTTATCGAATGCAGTTATTGATACTGTATCGCCTGTGTCAAGCTGAACATCAAGTGTCCCGCCGGCTAAGGTAACAGGTTCTGAGAAGGTTACTATTACGCTAATTGAGTCCCCAGCATTATAAGAGCCATCTGCTGTAGCTGAAGTTATACTCAAAACTGTTGGTCTTAGGGTATCTACCACATAGTTTGCTGAGCTTGTAGATCCAACCCCTGCATTTCCCGCAGCATCAGTTACAAGCGTCTTATCAATAGTTATTACATTTGTAACATCTTCTACGCTAGCCGTAGGTGAGAATAAAGCTGTCCAAGTGATGTTGCCATCTGCTGACTCTACATCAGTTAGTGTTCCGCTGCCTATTGCTGTTATAGCAGTATTGCTAAAACCTGTTACTGCTTCAGAAAAAGTTATTGTTACTAAGGCAGTATCTCCCGCCTTAAGAGCTACATCATTCATATCAATTGAAACTGTTGGATGAGTGTTATCTATTTCAAAAAAAGCGTTCGAATAATCTTTAACATCAACATCTGCACTTGCTCTAACTAAAACTTGATAATCAGTTCCATCTGTTCTTGTTGTTGTGTCCCAGGCATATGTTCCTAGTGCACAATTTACATCCGTTGTGATAGCACCTTGGACGGCAGGAGAGTTAATTGATCCTCCTTTTCCCCAATAAATATTTACATTTTCATCCCCAGTACATCCAACAGAAGTCCATGTTACATTTTGTGTTGTACTCCATTTTTCACTTCCATTTGGGGCTGTGACTGCGACAGAAGTTATGGCAGCGCTTACGCTAGCCGATATAAGTGTAATGATTGTTAACACCAAAATTAGTTTTATTATTCCCATGTTCGTTTCGCCCATCTTCATCACTTCCCCCTTAAGATAAACCACTTCATTTAGACATTTCCAGTATTTAAACCTTACCCATATTTTCCCAAAGCTTTGGTTTAATGCTATATTTTGAAACAAAATCCTTATAAACACAAATATTTTCTTTTTTCCTTTTTTTATCCGCTGAATTTTGAATTTTTTTTCTTTTTCGTAGAGAAATACAACTATTTTTTTAGAAAAACGCAAACTTTTCTATGTCTATGAAGATAAAATAAAAGAATAATTTTCACCTAACAAGAAGTATAACTTTTCTTCCCCGATTCTTTGGGCGGATTCTTGTGTTTAGCATTTCTTCAAATTATTTTATTGCCAGTTAATCATTCGCATAAATTTTTTTCTTGTGGGGCCATTATGACTATTATTATTGAACACTGTACCGCAAAAGTCTTTCAGAAAACTTAAACTCCCCGACCCACAAATAACTGCCGTCAAATGCAAGTCCTGCCGGCCAAAATAAAGTATTTTTTCCAATTTGTGGAGGATCATCAAAGTTGTCGCTTTGATTTCCCAAAAGTACATCCTCATTTTTTCCATTAAGAGCATCTTCAATATTTTTCCAGATATATACTTTGTTGGAGTTTGTGCCCGCTAAAAACAACATTCCCCCGTATGCCAAAGAGCCTTGTGTAAGATTGTACTTGTGCGTGCTCGCAGGCGTTCCAATTCCGCCTATATTAATTGGCTGTGAATTTGAGGAAAGTTCATTTATTTTATATACTCTTAATTGGGATGCATCGGTTGCAGTAACTACAAAATAGTTTCCGTCAGAAGAAAGTCTTCCAGGTTTATCAGAATTTAATATAAATTTTGGTTCAGAATTTTGGCTTGGAATTTTTTCCCAAACATAAATCTTGTTTGCACTCCCGTCAGAAAGATAGAAATATTTTTCGTCCAGTGCAACCCCCATTAACTCATTGAATTGAATGCTTCCAATTGAGTTATTGAATATCTTTGTGGGTTTTTCTCCGTTGAGGGGTAATTTATCCCAAATATAAACACTTTTTTTACCCGCAAGAACTAAATTATTTTCAAACAAAGCGTTGTCCCATGATTCTTCGGGCAAAGTATAAACAAAGTCAGGGTTTGCCCCGCTTTCGTTAGGGAGATTTTTCCAAACATAAAGTCGTCTATCAAAATCTGAGGAAACAAAAAGGCTTTTGCCATCAGTAGCGGGATTTGGGTTGCTGATAATAAAACTTGTATCCAAAGTATTGGTTATAATGTCGGGGCTTCCAATTGCAAAATCTGGGAGCGCATCGGGTTTTGTTGGAATGGAATTGTACCCCACAATTTTGTTTCCATTACTCAAAGAAATAAATAATTTGTTTCCAATAACAGCCAGTCCTGAGCCATCCCCGCCGATGAACTTGTATCCTGCCCCGTCTTTTTGACCAATTGAAATATTTGGCGTGTCAAGAGCGCTTTGGGGGAACGAGTTCCAAATGTGTAGTTTTGCCCCCAATAAGATTAATTTTCCGTCGTTTGTGAAATCGCCCTGCATCCATGCTCCTTGGGCATCAAAAGGATCGGACATGAAAAAATCATACGATGCATCATCAGTTGTCGGCCAATTTTTCCAAAAGAAATTTCCTTGTTTGTCCGTAACTTTTGGATTATGGTCGCCAACAATCAAATTATTGCCATTGCCGGTAATTGTTCGAGGGGTACCAAATTTGCTGTTTGCGGTTAGGTACGTGTCAGCGGTTTGATCATTTTGGGTTGGAAAAGTATTCCATAACAAAACCAAACTGCCTCGTGTGCTTGAGATGGCTAATTTGCTGCCATTTGTCCACACCCCCCAAGGCCAAATAATATTTCTCTTAAACTTATTATCGTGTGTGTCTGATCCGTTGTTTATAATTAAGTCGGCTGGCTGGGCATTTTTCGTAGGAAAATTATTCGAAATTAAGATACGATTATTATAAGTGTCTGCAACAACGAGTTTGCCGCCCCCGACAGAAACGCTTACCGGCCAATTCAATTGGTTTGGGCCGCTCCCAGGGTTATTTGTAGTAAAATCTTTTTGTCCCAGTACAATATCGGGGGGCGTATTGCCGCTAGGGATTGAATTCCAAATTAAAACCCTGTTATTGTTTCTTTCAGCCAAAACCAAGTGGGTGCCATCCGTTGCAACTGTCCCTGGATGATTAAATAGTAGCGGTCCGCCGGCATCATTAAAATTAATTCCTGAAAGTAAAATATCAGCCTCCTGTGCCGTAGTGAACCACCCCGTTGGTTTAGTCAAAACTTGTGCATAGGTTGAGCCGATTCTTTGAACACTAATCCCGTTTGTTTCACTTGGTTGTTGTAAAGGTAATTGTCCCTGTTGTGTCGGAGTTGATTGTAAAGAATCCTCTGCAGGTTGAATTGGCGCACCCAAATTTTGTGAATTAGTATCAGGAGACTTTATTTGCTCGGGGGGATTTATACAGCCAAGGATTAAGGATAATGCAACTATGCAAATTAAGACAAATACAAGCTTTTTCATTTAAATGCCTTGCTAAAAATACTGCTAAGAAGTATAAAATCCCCACTATTTAGAAGTTACACATTTTAGGGATTCAAATTTTTTGTATTTCTCTAATTTCTTTAGCTTCATGCCCTCGCCATAATATTTTGGGGTTTGGGAAATAGTTTTCATGTTTAAGAAATAGTTTTCACTTTTGAGTAAAAAAGTTAATTAGAATTATTTTTTGAATAAAAAAAATTAATTAGAATTATTTATTCTATTTAACCAATCTCCTTTTTTCAAAGGGTATGTTTTGTCTCTTACTGCTTTTAGTGTTACTGTCCCAGTGTTCTCATCAAAGGAATATAAAAAGAACGGCCCGTCAGCAATTATTAAATTATTTCTCTCTTGCGCCCATTTTTTGATTAACTCTTTGTTATGATTAAACTCATTTTCAGTAGTATAAGTCTTCTCTCCAATTGTGAAGAATTTTTTCATTTCATTATAATCCAAGTTATTCATTTTTTGTAGAACCAATTGTATGTGGTTCTTATCCACAAGTCTCATTGCGGGGACATTGTATTCTTTCGCAGTAGTAGAATCAAACATAAAATTTCGGTCTTCATAAACAAGTTTGTTTTCAGCAGAGTATAGTGCCCAAGGGTATATTGAGAATTGGAAAGAATCTGCTATTATTCCTTTATCAAAACTCCACGCATCAACATATAATTCTAATTTATTCCCGTCAATTCTATATGCTTTATAGGGCTCTAAATAATATGCTTGTGCTTGTGTTATTTCATTCCACTTTTCGTTGTATACCATTTGGTAACTCTCTCCAATTGAATACAAAACATCAGCCCAGCTTATTTTTTCCCCATCCTGCCAATTTGTTCCAATATAATTAGATAAATCGTAAGAGATTTTTGTTGTAGCATTCACATCTTTTCCAACTATCGACCATGCATCATTCTTCCACGTGAATGCGTCCGCAGGCACCGCTAGTTTTCCACTTGGACCCGCAGTTTCTATTGTATAATTCCATCTTAGCGGGTCATATTTCAAAGTTTTTGGATTTGACCATGCTCCAAAATCCATTAACGCCATTTTAATATCCATTCTGTAAATATTAGTGGCAAAGTAAGAGTAACTCAAAGGGTCTTCTTTGTTGTATGTTTCTTTTGTTCCTATAACTAGAGTGTTTTTTCCAGAAATATTCATTTCTCTAAGGTTTTGGAGTAATCTTATTGATGTAAAATCGCTTACAGTTAGTCCTTCTACTTTATTACTTGCTGCAAAAATTTGTTCTTTTGTTATTACATAAACGGTGTAAGCTTCGCCAAGTGTAATTTCCATTCCTCTTTTGAATAATGCTTTCCATTCTTGTTCACTATTATACTCTCCTTTTTCTAATTTTTTAGCTATTGTATCAAGTTCTTCATTTGTATAATTCCAATTTCCTTCTTCATTACTCCCCATAAGCCCTTTTTGGTAGGGCGCTTCGCTCATTATGGCATAATCATCATATTTGCTTGCACCAAAATAAATTCCGCCTGATGAAATCAAATTCCAATTCAAATCTTTTGCATCACTCTTAGAAAAAGGATTTGGGTTTGATGAATCATAATATACTTTGTTTACAACAAATCCTTCTTGTTCTAATACCTGCGCTATGTAATCATTAACCAAAATCATATCATTGTATCCGGTTCCTGCGTAAATTAAGTAAGTTATTTCAACAGGTTTTTCTTTGAACATCCATTTATCATTCAATTTTTTTGCCCCGCTTGATAGCATGTACTCAGTAATTACTTTATTTGCGTCACTTGGGTTATAAGAAAAATCAAATTTAGCTAAAGTTTCTTTTAGTAAAGCATAATCAGGGCTTGCAGTGAACAAAGAAGTGTTTTTTGGAGCACCATATCCGCCAAGTAATTCATCAACCATTTTTTGTTTTGGTATTAAATTGTTTAAAGCAAACCTAACTTCTTTGCTTGCAAAAGGATTTATTTTTTCATCATTTGAAGGAGCAGGATTAATACTCAAACTAAAAAATTGCGAGGGAGAAGGATAAATATTAACATTAGAATCTTTTAGTTTATTCGCCTGGGTTGCGGAAAGAGGAGATAAACTCAAATCAATTTGCCCGCTTAACAAAAGCTCTGCCACTTTATTATCATCAACTGGAACAAAAACCAAATAATCTGAAGCAGGACCATTCTCTATTTGACTTAACTCCTTTGGTGCGCCAGTACAACCAAATAACACAATTAAAAAGATAAGAGAACTAAAAAGCGCCACTTTGGCTAATTTATTCATAAAACAATTAACACTAACAAGTATAAAAATCCACTCCCCCAACCACTACAACCTGCGCACAGTCCAGCTAGCAGCAGTTGTTTTCTTTTTCGAGCCTATTAAATGTTACCCATACTGGCTCCCCACAAAACTAATTTAGTGAATCTAAACTGGCGGAACATTGGGGGGAAGGGGTTCATCTGTTCTAAACTGTCTCAGTTTTTTTCTCTCTCTTCCCAGCGCTTGGAGATATTGTTCTACTATACTTCTTTTGCATTGAGCAAGCTTACATGCCTGTGCGATGAATTGTTCTTGATAAATAACCAAGTCCTCTAGCATTTGGCGTCTTTGTATCTGAAGGGCGGGGTTATTGTTTGGAGTGCCGTTAAAAGAACCTTTCATTAGGTCGAATGCTGCAACTCGCCCGCCTTTGTTTCCAACCATTTTTAAGTATTCTTCAAAAACCTGTTGCTGGATTTTCTGATTCTTTATGCCTAGTCGATTTAAAGCGCGTGCAGAAGGACTTTCGAACACTCGTCGACGAATTTGCAGTTCTTCGGTCGTTGTGCGTCCAAGTGAGTCAATCAAGAAGCCGGGTTTGAACATCTTAAGGGTTGCTTCTTCAACGCCAGTTACTATTTTTTTTCGCACTCTTTCTCGCTGACCGTCGTTTCTGTACTGAGGCGCACCCTTTTTTCCCCCAGAATTTGTGCCTAATGATATTCTTCCCCTCATATAAAATACAACGCTTTTCTGATTATTAAAACTGTGTTTTTATTAAAGTAAGAATCAGACTTTTATAAGCACTTTAAAAGTTGTAAGTACAAAAAAGGTGCGGTAAATGTCCGCCCTATTAGAATTGCTTTCGAGTGAGTTCTCATCTTTAGCATTATTTCAGGTTTCTTTGTATTGTGTGTTTTACCTTCCATTTAAATCATCTTAAAAAATTAAACCAGCTCATCAACCTTACGCAACTGCCCAACCCCCGTTATCAAAACTCTACTAGAAGGCGTAAGCCTTGCTTTTTTTATTGTTTGCGCATTCTCTTCCAACAGACCTTGAATAAAACGTTGTCTTGTTTTTGGCTCCGGGAATTTCCTTAAAATATTAAGCATTATTTTAAGCCCCGCTAAATGTGTTGGGTTTTCAGGCGGATTTTTAGCAAGTCTATTTTCTTGATGTGTAAGATATTTTTGGTAAATTTGCGGGTTAAATGATTTCGCCTTAATTACATGCTCGGCATTAGCAATCATGGCAACCGCTTCACTTACTGCGCCACTCGCAAACCCGGCTTTTTTTAACATAAAAGAATCATGCCCCGCATGAAAGAATTCATGTTCCAAAATCTTTTGAGTTTCTTTAAGAGGTATTTTGCCCCCATTTTTAAGTTTCCTATCAAGTGTAATTGAACTTTTAGATTTCCCGCCTTTTTTCACTGTGCGGGAAATGTTCTCTGCCCCAAAATGAACGTTGGCATTTATTGGAAAACCAAAATAATTAGATGCCTCTCTCTGAGTTTTTTTAGCCAATCTCCTTACAACTTTCGGGGTTGAAGCCATTAATATCACATAAGTTATATTGCTTTGAAATTATAAGAATTAGCATCGCTTGAGGTTTTTCCAGAATAAGAAAAAATCCCCCCCTCCCTGAGTGCCGCAGCCAGCGCAATTCCGTTACTTTTTATATCCGGTGATGAGTTTTATTTCTTTCATAAGACTTTGGACTTTTTGTTTTACTACTTTTTGAAAGTTCTGCGTTTTAAATGCAGTGCCCACTATTGCCCCATCAGCATGTTTCAACAAAATGACAGCGTTTTCTTTACTTAGCCCGCTTCCAATGAAAACCGGGGTTTCTCTTGCCGTCACTTTGGCTTTTGTGATGTCCTCCAACACAGGTTGCTTTCCAGTCACTTTACCCGTTATGACAATCACGTCTGCACCGGCGGTAATTGCTTGCTTCGTGGATTTTTCAATACTTTTTTTCTCCAACATAGTATAATGCTTTGGTTGTATTGATGCAAAAACAAGTACTTTTTCTGCGCTAAATGCTTTTCGGGTTCTCTTAAAATCCTTTAAGTCAACTTGAACATCAAAAGGAGTTTGTGTTGAATAAGAATAATTGGTTTTAACCTTGTCCACAAGAACATCAAGTTGAATAAATTGTAAACCATTGTTCTTTGCAATTCTAAAAGCGGCACGATAGTCATTTGGAAGAACATTCACCCCGACTGGAAGCTTAGTGTTATTTGCAATAAGTTTTATTATTTTTTGCATTGCGATAATAGTTTGTTCGTTGACAAATGGACCTTGTGTGTTATCTTTCCAGTTTTCAACTATTACTCCATTAACTCCACCTTCATCAAGCGCTTTGAGGTCATTAAGCGCTTTTTTGGAACAAACTTTTATGTTTTTGAATCCTTTTTGGCCAGGCAAATAGTCTAAGTGTATCATTCCTATTATCGGTTTTTTTGTTTTAAAAATTTTGTTGATATTATTCATACTTGCATTGCCTTAGTAGAATTAGTTTCCAAACATATAAAATTATTTCTAAGCACAGATTTGCGCTGTAAGTGTAATCCCCCCTCCCAGAATTGCACCGGGGATATCTCGGTAACAGTCTCGTTTTTCACAAGTCTGTGATTAAAGAGTTGTCCAAAACTACCAAAAGGTAATTTTTCTTTTTTGGGGCAACTTAGCACTTTTTTCTTTTTAAAAAGAAAAAAGGGCCAGGGCTACAGCCGAGCGTTCTAGCTACTAAACTAAGGGGGGATCTTTGATCCGTTTTAAGGACTCTGCTTTGCAAGCTTTATCCTTAACGAAGTATTGGTTAGGGTATTTTTTAAAGCTTGCTAATCGGGTTTTTTTTCTGTTTTTTTGATTATTATTTGTATGCTTCGTCGTGATGTTTTAGTGTTTCAAATCTGATTTGATTGTGTTGTTTGTCTACCCTAAATAATAATACAAAGCTCTTGGAAATGTGGGCTCTTTTAAAGTCACTCAAACTATATTGGAGGTTTTTGAAATGGTCTAACGAAGTCCATTCAAAGTTTATTATTTGCTTCATTTTCTTATTCAGCGCTTCTGCAAGCGGTTTGTCTTTTTTGGCGAGTTTTTGTATTATTTCATTTAGTTCATCAGATATTACAAAGTTATTTGCCACTTTTTTCACCATGGAACAAGGCATCAAGCTCTTTGATGCTCATGGTTTTGTAGCCGTATTTCTTTATATGTTTTCTGTCAATTTCGACAACTTCTTTTACTATCTCGTCTTTTATTTTTCTATCAACATATTCTTCGCCAAACTCGTCAGCGAATTTATCCAGCGCCTCTGCTTTGTCCTTAAGGCCGTATTTTTCCTTTATTACTCCAAGCACTCTGCTTGTGTATTCATTTACTTTTATGTTCATCGTAACCATAGCAATCAACTAACATAAAATTAGTTAGAATTAGTTTAAATTACTTTCGGCTTCTTCGTTTTGCATGCAATTTTTTCACTTTTTTCTTGTGCGTAACTTTGTGTGAGTGCACCCTTTTTTTCGCTTTGTGTACTTCTCTTTTTTGCACGAATTTGAATATTACTATTGGCCAGAATACGGTGATGAATAATCCTGCAATGAAGAATACTATTGCGCTTTCAATTCCGCTGAATTTTTCTCCAAAGAAGTAGAGTACTCCCAAAAGTATTGTTCCAATTAGCAGTGCTATTACTGATTGTTTTGTTGTTTTTGTCGGAACTAAATCAATTCCTGTGTGTCTATAAATCGCGTATCCTGCAAAGTATCCAAAGAGCGCGTATGCGGGCGGATAATAATTTTGTATGAATAAATAAAATAATACGGCTATGACAAAGAATCCGACTACCAAAAACTCGTCTTGTATTTTTGAGAGGTGGAAGTGCATTTTATTTATTTTTTCTTCAGCTTTGTAAACCACCCAGCCGATGAATATTCCAAGCACTATTCCCGCAATTACATCGGTAATGAAGTGTACTCCTAAGTATAATCTTGATACAGCAACAAATATTACTGCGATAACTAGCAGTGCTTCAAGTTTTCTGGATAACTTTTTTTTCAACCACCCAAAGCAAGCAAGAGAGGAGATTAATGTTGTGTGTGCGGAGGGGTATGAGTATGATGCTTCGCTTTCCATTATTATTAGTCCTTCGGGGCGGGGTCTTGCAATAAATATTTTTAGCGCGCCCGCTATTGCTCCTGCGAATAGTATTATTGTCATTATTACAAAGCTCTTTCTTTCGTATCCTAGCCAAAAGAGCCATGCTGCAATTATCATCCAAATGGCGGGGTGGCCGAGGTAAGTAGCGGCCTTGAAGAATAAATCAAGTATGGGCGTGGAGAAGGATTGGAGGAATTGATTAACAACTATTTCTCCAAGAACCAATTTATCACCATTTTTTAAAATTTTTTTTAACAAACTTTAAATGTGTCCAGCATATTGTGAACTAACTCAAAGTTTTATTCCTTTGCTTCTTCCTTTGCCCCTTTAGGAGCTTTCTTCTTCAGTCTCCCCATACCCGGGATTTCTATTTGCGAGTAATCAATCAATAGCCCGCATGCCTTTAGAACTTTTTTTATGGCATATGCCCTGCAAAAATCACCTATTTCTTTTTGCTGATTCTTCTGTAGTGTTGGTATTGTTGAGATTTCATTTATTACTTTTGAGATGCTCCTTGAATTTATTTCCTCAAGAGCTTTTACTGCGTCTCCCTTTGCGAGTCCAAGTTCATCAATTACTTTGTCAAGTTTATCAAGCGCAACTTTTTTTCTCAAATTATCCTCAACTTTTCTATCAACACTGGTTGTTAGGCCTGCTAAAAACTCCGCTACTGTGAGTGGATCAGTTTTCTCAGTAATAGTTTGTTTCTTTATCGCCTTCCAGTCATCATAATTTGCAATAAATTGTATACTTCCTTCCATGCCATCACCTTTATTTACATAAAAGAGGATGATTTTGTTTTTAAGCATTCCTTTGGAAAAAACTATAACTGAGGGTTATGGAAAAAGCGGATTTAGTAAGTGATTTTAAGCACAAAAAGTACGGTTTCTTTGAGGATGCCTCCGTGCAGGTCTGCGAGTGGAACAAAAAGTCTCTTCGCTCGGGCGGAAAGAATAACTGCTATAAACAGGATTTTTATGGGGCGGATACTATTTCGTGCCACCAAATCGCGCCCACTACTTTTTGGTGTAATAATTCCTGTGTTTTTTGCTGGCGCCCAAAAGAGTACATGAAGGGAAGGCCAAAAAGGTCAATTAATCCAAAAGAAATGATTGAGGGATTAATTGAAGAGAGAAAAAAGTTAATTTCAGGTTTTGGAGGACATGAGAAAGTGGATAAAGAAACTTTTTCGCGCGCAAGTGAATCAAAGCACTGGGCGATTTCTCTTAGCGGAGAGCCGACATTATACAAAAAACTTCCGCAGTTAATTTCTCTTTTGAAAAAAAGAAAAGGAACTGAAACAGTTTTTCTTGTGAGTAACGGTCAGAACCCAAGGATGCTGCAAAAACTTTGGAGGGAAAGTAAAGGAAAAAAAGAGAGTGAAAATTCTCTCCCGACTCAATTATATATTTCAATGGTTGCGCCAAATGAGAGCTTGTGGAAAGCAATTACCATAAACACAGAGAAAGACGGGTGGAAGAAGTACCTTCGCTCGCTTGCTCTCTTAAAATTACTTCCCTGCCGGACAGTTATTCGCTTAACCGTGATTAAGGGTGTGAATGATTCGAAAGAAACAATAAATAAATTCGCGGAACTGCTTGAAGCTGTACAAACCGATTTTGTTGAAGTGAAATCCTATATGTGGCTTGGGCTCTCGCGCCAAAGATTAAAAGAAGAAAATAATCCAAGCCATGAGTACACAAAATCCTTTGCCAAAAATCTTCTTACGAAAATGAATTCATACAAATTTAAGGCAGAGAAAGTGAATTCAAGGATTGTTTTACTAAAAAATAAGGGTTCAAAGTTTAAAACAAAAATAATTAATAGAAATTAGTCAAAACTGCTTCTTCTCGCTTACAAAATTGCCGTTTTAAGTCAAGCTTTTATACCAAAAAAGCCTTACTTTTCGCGTTTGTGGCGCGTAGAATGGCTAAAAAGAAATCTAATCAGGGTGAGGAGAGCGAGTACTTTCCTGGAGAGGCCTCAATTGATTATCCCCAAGAGAAGGCAAGTAAGCAAAGGGATGAAGAGGAAGAAAATAGTGAGCCATTGCCCATAAGAAAAATTATTACGATTTGTGCTATTATATTAGTAATAATAATAGTGCTTGCTCTTTTGTTTAATTTATTGGGCCAGAATAACCCTCCCGGGCTTTATGGTCCTGATGGGTTGCCCCTAAAAGGAAATGTAAAAGTTTCGCTTGATGGAAGAATTCTTTCGGATACTAACTCTGGCGGAGATAAGCTTCATCTCCAGGGGAACCCTAATGATAAAATCAGCGGGACAATTGGAACAAAACTAAAAATAACTCCGGGAAGTAAAACTACTTTGTCAATTAAGCGCGGAGCGGGGCTTACTCTTCTTCGCTCTGGAACTGATTATTATATTGATGGGAATGGGACGATTCACTTCTACATTGACCCTAGCGAGGATTTGAATATTAGTGCTTATTATGACCCAGAGACTGGGACTTATATTGTTGATTCAAACACAACTTATGATTTTGAACTTGAATTTGTTATTGAGGAGCCAAGTGGCACAACCACAACTATTGATTTGGAAGCGGAGGTAATGTTTGCAGAGTATAGTGGTATTGGTTGTATTGAACTTAGCAGAACTAACATAAAAGAGACTACTCATTATGGGACTTATGAATTAACCGCTAACTTAAGAATTTCTTGCGAGGTTGATTCCCCCGTTACCGGAATATTACAATGGGACGGGGAACGAATGGGAAATGTTGAGGTGAGTGTGGATAAGTACTCTAATGTATCAATGCTTAATGACCAGAATGACACCCCGATTATTGTTCTCTCTACTTCCGGGGATTACCAGCTAAAAATAATTTTTACTCCATTCAAAGAATTCGCGGGAGAGAATGCTTCATTTAAAACAATTTTTAAGCTTGGCTCCGGAAAATTTGAAACAAAATTTGATTTAGCGATTGATAATCTTGAACAGTGCGTAAAAATTTCTCCAGCCAATCCAACTATTCGCGCGGGAGAGAATACTACTTCAATTAGCATTGATACTTCTTCGTGCGCCTCAAAGGATATTGAAATTAGTTTGTGTGATAATGACCCAGGGTGTTCCGGTGGAAGCGAAGAAGGAACTATCCAATTATCAGAACCATTTTTTATTGGGGGGGCAAAGCGCGGCTCGCATAATATTACAATTACCCGCGGAGAAATTCCTGGAGCATATGGTGTGACGCTTCGTGCGCGTATCCCCGGGAAAAGTAAGGTGCTTATTGAGGATAAAACAATTTTAGTTGAGCCCAACGCTTCCGCAAATATTGTTCCGGATAAGTTTGTGGTTTCTTTTATTGGGCAGGGGAACTCTGATTCTATTGTTGTTCACAACAAAACCCTTGCGGAGGATGTCCCAATTCAAGCGAATGTGTGTAATTTATACCGAAGTTCGCTAAATGTTGATGTTGATAATTCCCGCCTCGGCTCAGGCGCCTTGGGTTGGCTAGTAAATACTAATTTCTCTTGGTGGAGAAATTTAGTTACTGATAAAACAAAGCAATCAGGAACGGGTAAATATGTTTCTGCGCTTAATGCGGCGCTTGGGCCGATTGATACTATAAGAAAAACCGCGCAGGCGAATTCCGCGCAGAAAAATACTCTCATAAAAAAAGCGTATCTCGCAATTGTTGCCACAAGAAAAAATATTTATGTGCTAAATGACTCCGCCCAAAATATGAAAGAAAAGATTGATGCAATGGATGAGGCGGCGAAGGCATTTAATAATTATAAAAATATGGATATGGCGGCAAAGTATGTTTCAATGATGAGCACTGCCGTAATGATGTCTACTTCTTCAACCGCTTCCTGCTCGATGGCGACTACCGCGAGCAGCCAGACTAGTGCGCTTGCGGGGGCCGCAGGAATGTGCACTCCAACTGTTGCAACCGCGAACTCCTGTAATGCATCCGCAATGTCCGCTTCTGCAGCCGCATGCGGGGAACTCACTATGAATGTATTAAGCCTCTATAATCAAGTTCAAAGTATTGATACCTCAGTTATTGGAGATTTAAAACCGGAGGAATCTGTCCAATATGGAAATGAATATTTGCGCCTTGTACAAGACGCAAAGGCACACTCGGATACCGCATATGATTATGCAAAAAAAGCCCTTGCCGCCGCGGCAATTGATTCTTTCTCTTCCGCAAGTCAGGATGATGCCGATGCCCAGCACTACTTAGAACTTGCACAAGCAGAAAATAATATTATTATACAGGATTTGAGTGACGCAAAAATTGCTTTAAGTAATGCAAAGGACGCGATTACAGTACTTTCCGCAGAAGAGGCAAATGCAATGTCTGAGATTACTTCTTATTTAGGAATCCTAAATTCAGCATATAGTTTAATTGCATCCACCATAGGGAAACAATTTTCTACGCAGGGATTATTAAAAACTGCCTCAATAGAAGCACTCGCCACCTCAAAAATAGCGACCGCAACTACTGTTTCTGCTTGTGCTTCATGCGAAGCGACTGGAGCTTCTTGCGCATGGTGTGTTGACTGCCCAATAATAACCGTGGCCGGATCAACCTGCAGCGGATTAATAATAAGCGCATTAGCAAAATTTGAGACTAATTATGCTGATATGATTGCTGCTCAAACCGCAATGAATACCGCTATCTCAGGCTATCAGACTTGGCGTTCTCTTGACTCTTCTCTTCTTCTTGCAATAAGCGAGGCTTTTACTGCGTATGATTTGGCTAATGGAAATACTGATGTTTCTGTCTCTGATTCCGCTAAAACAAAAGCTTATTTGATTCCTGCGATTGAGGCGGCTAAGTGGCTTTCGGATGCTGAAAAAGAATCAAGTATTGCCTCGCAATATAATGAGGAGTTAATGCAGTTGAATGGGAATTTTAATAAATCAAGAATGATTGGGCTTGTGGGTAGCGCAGTAGCAAGTGGTTTTGTTAATGGAGCATTTGAGGGCGGGGTTTATACTACTCAAGAACCCTCCGGATGGTATTTTGATGGAAAAGAAAATACTCCTTCACCCGCCACTGCTTCTTTCTCTGAACTAAAAGATAATTGCGATAATATTGTTTCGCTTACTCTCCCAGATTATATAATTAATCTTCCTCAGGATGGAAAAGAAATTGATGTTTCTCTTGGAGGGGTGAGCGCCGCATGGATGAGCGGAACGGAACAAGTGTATGATGTGTATAATGAGCAGGAAATGGGTGTGCGTTTCTCAAATAATGGGTTGTGGGCAAACGGATATGGAACGGTTGTGTTCAATGTAGAGAATCATATTCACGCAAAGCCAACCGAAACCGCATTTAAGTTCGGCCCGTTTAATGTTACTGATGCGCAAAAAGAAATCCGAACTTATAAATATCATTTGAAATTTAATTCCGCGCCAAGGGCAGGAAATAATTTTACTGCGCAGAATAATGATTGTTCAAATGAAATGCTAAGGGGCGCAAGCGGGAAAGATTCTCTGCCAAAGATGCTGCTTTCTTGGGACTGGCAGAGCATTAATCCGATATTACCGGGGAGGGATGCAAATATTTCTCTAACATCAGCAACTCTTGGCGGGGATTTAAGTAAAGAGCCTTACATTGATGCTGCGCAATTAACAATTCTTTTAAGTAAAAAGTTTGGTTCGCTTGCGAATTTACTTGAGCGGGCACAGCCATCCTGCCCAGAGAATCCCGCTCGAAGCGTGTTTGATAGAGTTAGGCCCGCGATTTATGATGCAGAAACAGGGCTTGCAATTACTGGTTATACTGAGGTAGATAATGAAGCAATTTATTGTTATTTGCCATTAACCACTCGCTTCTATGATGGCAAACCCGCGCTTTATTATTATCTTCAAGCAAATGGATTAACTGGTTCAGCACAGGGCGCAAGTGACACGATAAGAGTGAGTGATGCGAGCGGGCTAATGAGTATTGTTGATTTTAATGTGAATTTAATGCGTGATGGTTATGGTACTGATTTCCAATTTGATTTTGTAAATACTTTTTCTAATCAAATCCTAAAAGCGGGTCCCTCTTTTCTTGACCCTAATGTTGGCGCAAAGAAATATTTGTATAGTTCTGACCGCGCATATTTTACTTCTCCTTCGCGCCCCGACCCTTCAAGGTTTGAGCGTGCATGGACTCTGCCTGATGCCGGAAAATATAGGGTAAGAATGTTAGTTGATTTTAGCAGCGGCGCGCGCCTCTTTAACGGCACCGCCCCTTCTGCAAAAATTGTTTTTGAACTTTATTCTCTTGCGCCAATCTCAAGCAATTACAGCCCGTTCTATTATCTCCCTATTGATGGCACGGTTGGATTAACTGCGGTTAATAGTAGAACCGGATACGGCTCCGGAATTAGCGGAGGAAATGTCTTTGATGTTTCGCGGGATGAGAGAGTATATTATAGTAACCAGCAGAAATTCGCTTTGGCTAAAGCTAGCGCTTCCCAAATAATTGATTTGTCTTTGCTTAACGCAGTGCCTTCGCTTAGCAAAAAATTATTTGATTTTACTTATTATTTTAACACTACAACAAACTCTGATTCAAATTCCACAATGGTTCTGTCTCCCACTGTTGCCACTCCTTTGATTGCAAAGCTTGATGCAAACGAGGGCGCCCGAGCGGATTTCTATTATTCAATGAAGAGAGGAAACTCTGATGCTTATTTACGCACCCCTGATTTGATTCCATGGACGGGGCTTAGTAATTGTTCTGACCTTGCGGACAACGCAATAATTAATTCAATTAATAGAACGTATGCAGAGTGCGGGCAGAAGGTTTGCTCTTTTACTCTTCCAGTTGCAAAAACAACCGGCAGCACTTACATTAAGGGCTTTGCTTATTCGCCTGCAGATTCGGTTGTGGGTATTGCGATTCTTGGTAGCGGCGCAATAATTGAGCCTACTCCAACTAATCCAAGCACTGGGATTTCACCGTTAATGGGTATCCCCGGAATGAGGTTTAATGATAAGGCATCTAACTCAATTCCTGATTCCTTACTTGCAATGTTTACTGCGGTGAGCGAGAAGAATGCGTGTATTGCGAGTATGGGGAATAGGGAAGTAATTTTTTGGCCTGAAGAGTACTTGTTCAAGCAGAAGCCCTCAAATACTGATGCGATGAGTGTAAAGGAATCTGAAGCAATGGATAACTGCGTTAAAGTAAATTAAAAAAAGTGTTTCTAATTAGTTAGAATAGGTATTGCTTAAAATAACCAAAAAAAGTGCCTCACGCGCACAACTTATTTCTTCGCAACGAGGTAAATGCTTATTGCCATTATAATAAATGCCATAAAGGTGCTTGTGTGTTCATCAAGTATAGTGTACATTGACATTCCAAGCCCGCCCATTAGTAGGAAAACTGATACAACTATCCCGATTAATCCCCACTGTAAGTCTTTTTCTGCCATATTAACACCATTTCCAATATTGCTAAATAATTCCCCCACTAAGAATATAAAAATCTTGCTTTAACTGGACAAAGTTAATTCCACATGGTTTTTGCCGGCAGAACGCTTTGGATACCTTTATAACCCATTATTATTGAATAATACTTTAGAAGGTTCACATTTAGTCTAATTAGCAGTGTTAAGTCGCTTCTGGTTTGTCTTTATCGTGACTTTTGAATAAAAAAAAAGGTGAAAAAATAATGGAAGGAAGAAGATTTGGTAACAGGCCTAGCTTTGGTGGCCCAAGAGAAATGCACAAGGCAACATGCAGCGATTGCGGACAGGAAACTGAAGTTCCGTTCAAACCAATTGAAGGAAGACCAGTTTACTGCAGGGATTGCTACCAAAAGCACAAGACCGATCGCAGACCTAACTTTCGAAGAGAAGGCGGGGCTGAGGGCGGAAGCGACTCACAGGACGAATAAATAATTTGTTCTAATAGATATTAGTTGGGCCCTAAAAGGCCCTTCTGATTTTTTTAAAGTTGGTTTTTTTATATTTTTTTTAATTTAGTTTTCTAGTTTTATATTTTTAATTCTTATTCAAGAAGAATTTTTGTATTGTCATTTCTGCGTCTTACATGACTAGCCTGCTAACAATCAATTTATTAAAAACAATTACCACAAATTAATTGTTTCTCATGAAGAACACAAGACCATTTAAAGGGGCTTCCCAAAAAAGGGTTTTTCAAACTGTTGATATCGGCTCAGGCAAAGCTGAATGGTTGATAAAGCAAAAACAAAGGTTTGGGGATAGAAGATATCTCGCGGTTGACCCCGAATACAGACAAAATCAAGAACTCATGAGAAGATTAAAAGCACACGGACTTGAAACTTTTGCCGGACGCATGCAGGGGCTTATTAGAAAACTAAAAGAGACAAAGCAAAAAACCAGGCACATTAACATTGATATGCCAAGTTATTCTATTGAAAAAAACGCGATGAATTTTATAATGGGTGGAAAAAAACATTGGGCAATAAAAGATGAATATGGATTTCACATTTTATTTAAAGAATTGCCAAAAATACTTTTGCCAAACGGAAAGGTTTTTGTGACAAGCGAAAACTCTTCAATGCTTGATTTAATTGAAGAAATTGCACACGACCATGGCTTTCCATCAAGACGCCTAAGAGGATTTGATGGCCCAATCCAAGCCAAAAGAACCGCTTTTATGAAAGCGCACCAAGGTCAAACAATTCACAGCATAGAAATTACATTTGGACTTAAAAAAGCTCTTCCGAATAAGGCACAAAGAAAGAACTGGGTAAAAGAATAAAGTAAAACTCATTCTTTATTGAAAATTAAACACTAAAGTTTTGTTCTTTTTAAAAGAAGCGAATTGCTTACTACTGATACCGAGCTTAGTGCCATTGCTCCGCCAGCGATTATTGGGGAAAGTAATATTCCATAAGGAAGATACAAAACCCCGGCGGCGATTGGTATTCCCACCACGTTGTAGAAGAGCGCCCAGAACATGTTTTGTTTTATTTTCCCAATTGTTCTGCGGCTCAACTTGATTGCTTTTGAAACATCAATTAAATTATTCTGCATCAAAACTACATTCCCTGTTTCCATCGCAACATCTGTCCCGCTTCCCATCGCGATTCCAATATCCGCCTGCGCTAGCGCGGGAGAATCATTTATTCCATCGCCAACCATCGCGACTTTATACTTCCCGCCTTGCTGTAATTTTTTAACGTAATTCGCCTTATCCACTGGCAATACTTCCGCGAAGATGTTTGTTATTCCTGCTTGTGCAGCAATTGCTTTTGCTGTCCGCTCATTGTCGCCTGTTATCATATACACTTCAATGCCCATTTTTGTAAGTGCCGTAACCGCTTCCTTTGATGTTTCTTTTATTGCATCAGCGGCGGCAATTAAACCTAATACTTTTTTCGCATCAGATAGAACCATAACGGTTTTTCCTTCTGACTCAAGCTCAACCATTTTTTCTTTTAATCCAATTGACTTAACCCCAAATTTGTCCAGGATTTTGAGGTTCCCCAAATAATATTTCTTTCCGCCAACACTTGCGCTTATCCCATGCCCCGGAATTGCTTTGAAGTTCTTTGGTGAAACTAATTTTGCGTGCGTAGCTTTTGCCTTTGCTACTATCGCATCAGCTAAAGGGTGTTCGCTTGCTCTCTCAATGCTTGCGCTAAGTTCAAGGATTTTTTTCTCGTTTGTTTTTTTGTCCAATGTAATTATGTCAGTGACTTGCGGAATCCCTTTTGTTATTGTCCCTGTTTTATCAAATATCACATATTTTAATTTGTGCGCGGTCTCAAGTGCGTCCCCTCCCTTAATCAGCACCCCATACTTTGCGCCTAATCCAGTTCCAACCATTATCGCGGTTGGGGTGGCAAGCCCAAGAGCGCAGGGGCATGCAATTACAAGAACTGCAATTCCAACAAGCAGAGAGAACTCAAGCGGTTCTCCGACAATAAAAAACCAGATAATAAAAGTAAAAATCGCAATCAATATGACAGCGGGAACAAAATAAGCCGAAATCATGTCCGCATATCTTTGTATTGGCGCTTTTTTTCCTTGCGCTTCATCAATTAATTTAATTATATGCGCAAGCGTGGTATTCTCCCCAACCTTTGTCGCCTTGAATTTAAACGCACCGTGCTTATTTATTGTGCCCCCAATCACCTCATCGCCCTTTTTCTTCTCAACAGGAATACTTTCCCCAGTTATCATGCTTTCATCTATTGATGAAATTCCTTCAACTATTACCCCATCAACGCAAATCCTCTCTCCGGGCTTAACAAGTATCACGTCCCCAAAAACAATTGCTTCCACAGAGAGCTCAATTTCTCTTCCCTTGCGTATTACAATTGCGGTTTTTGGCACAATGTTCATGAGTTTCTTTATCGCTTCGCTCGTTTTGTTCTTCGCAATCGCCTCAAGCCACTTACCAAGCACAACAAGTGTTATTAGTATCGCGCTTGTTTCAAAGTACTGCCCCGCCATTTGGTTGAACAACATATTGTAAACACTCATCAGATAAGCCGCGCTTGTTCCAACCGCAATTAGTGTATCCATGCTCGCAGTTTTATTTTTTAGCGCTGCCCACATCCCTAAATAGAATTGTTTTCCAATAAGGAATTGCACAGGAGTTGAGAGTAAAAACAAAACATACATTGAGTAAGGAACATCAATTCCCAGCGGCATTAACACCATCCCGATTACAAAAGCGGGAAACGCAAAAACGAGACTCAAAAGAAAACTATTCTTTATCTTCTTCAGCTCCTTTGCCTGCATCTTTGCCTGCTTTTGGGCATCCCCCACATTAATGGGCGCCGCATCATACCCTGCTTTTTTCACCGCATCAATTAGTTCTTTCTCGCTTATTTTTTTTTCATCAAAATCAATTGTTGCTTTTGAGGTAGAGAAATTTACATTTGCTCCCGACACCCCTTCAACTTTCTTTAGAGATTTATCAATTATCAGCGCGCAGCTTGCGCAGTGCATTCCGCTTACTGCAAGAGTTGTTTTCTTCATAGATACCACCAAGAAATGTTTCTTTCTCCTTTTATTTTATGCTGTTGTTTTGTTCATTTGGCAGGTTGAGCCTCCGCTTCCTCCCCCGCCGCACCCACACCCGCCAGTAGGCTTTGGCGCACTAGCGGCTTGTGTCTGCGCCGCCGCCTTTACTTGAGGGGTTGTAATAACATTTCCGCTCGAATCAACGGAGACATCATCCCTTACAACAAAGTTCCCGTGCAGCATCCCCATCCAGCAGCTCCACTGGATTACACCAACTGTATCAGGAGTGAATTCTATTGTCTGCTCGCCTTGTTTTACATTGAATTCAAGGTTGTATGCTGGAACCCTTATCGCATTATTGCATCCATTGAGTTGCACTCCATTGATTACCCATTTGACCGGCACTCCTTTCTTGAGGACAAAACTATTTGGCGTGAATCCTGAATTATCTACTGTCATTTTTATTATTTGGTATGGTGAATCAACAGTTCCTTTTTCTATAGTGGGGGTAAGTGAATTTTGATTTTGATTATTTGCTCCAGAGGCAAACACTCCCCCGATTGAGGTTGCATCAAATGCGTTCCCAGTGAGTGCAAGCCCATTGTTTATCATAAATAATCCCATTATGAGGACTATTATCGCGCTTGCGCGGACAATATTGTTTTGGAAGCTATGGCTCAAAAATGATGCGAGTACTCCAAAGCCCAGCATTGGTATTAATGTTCCTATTGCAAATGCCAAGAGTAGTGTTGCTCCGCCAAAGAAGCTTCCTGTTGCCATCGCAAGTATATACATTGCTTGTAGAGGTCCGCATGCAATAAATAATCCGTTTAAGAGTCCCACAACAAATGGCCCTTTTTGTTTTTTGCCTGCCCCGCCGATTCTTAGTTTATCAAATACTCCCTGCGGAAGGCTGAACTTTCTAAGTATAGGAAATATGTTGAGCATCTTAAGTCCGTATAATATCAAGAACGCTCCGGCGAATATCGCTATCCCTGCTCTTAGTACTGGAGAGAAAACAAATACGCTTCCAATTAATCCAAATATTCCGCCTATCACTGAATATGAAATTAATTTTCCTATTGCATACTGTCCGTGAAGGCCAAGGTTTAGAGCTTTCGGATTCTCTTTCTTGGCTTTCGCAGTGTATCCTAATACAAATCCTCCGCACATTCCTATACAGTGAAATCCCGTGAGAAGTCCAACAATGAATATTAGTACTATGCTTGTCTCAGGAGTTAATTGAGGGATTGAAATATTTAGTTTTCCAAGAGTATTGCTTATTGCAACATACCCAAATATCATTATTACAATTCCTATTATTGCCAAAAATACATATGAAAGATTTGTTCCAAAATCCTTTTGCGGCCTTGGATTATTAGTTGCGTTTATATGATTTTTATCACCCCTGTTTGTCTCGGATTTATTTTCCCCTATTCCTCCGCTCACTTTATACCCCGCCTCTTTTATTGTGTGAATAATTCTTTGCGGAGAAACTTTTTGAGAATCATATGAAACATCAGCTGTGCCTTCGGAGTATGATGCTTTCACGTGGCGCACCCCAGAGAGTTTCCCTACCGCTTTTTCAATTATTTTCTCACAGCTAGTGCAAACCATATTCTTTATTTGAAAGGACTTAAACTCTAAATTGTTTTCTTCAGAATTATCTGTTTGAATATTTTCGGGTGTGGAATCCTGCTTGGTTGCACCCAAAGTACAGGCATCTTCAATAATTTTTTGTTCTTTTGAATCATCCTCAATAATTCCACTCTCATACTTTACATTATTTTCTTCACTCGCATTGTTTTCTTCACTTAAATTATTTGCCTCTTTTTTTTCCAGTATTTCCATTTCATCAACCCCGAAACTCATTCATTTGTTTGCCCCAAGTTAATCACTAAATTTATTTCACTACCTTATATCCATCTTCCTCTATCTTTGAGGATATTTCCTTTAGAGTTATTTTTTTCTCATCAAAATCAACAAGCACTCTGCCTTTTTCAAAGTCCCCTTCAACTTTATTTACTCCACCTAAATCCTCTAGCCCCATTTTTATTAGAGCCACGCAGGACTTGCAGTGCATTCCTTTGACATTTAATTCCTTTATCATTCAACCACCATTGGTTTTCTTTGGCGTGTCAACTGGCAGGAGGTTTTTGGGCAATTCCGGCCAATTGAACACGCGCTTCTCAATTGAAAACCATACATATTGGTGCTGAAACCATACATATGTATTAGTGAAACCATGGTATCAGCCCAAATACTAGCCAAAACTCCAAAAGAAACCGTGCCAAGACAGCAGATTATTTTTCGGGCAAATAATTACCTCTTAAATTATAAACTCTTCCAATTAGTTCTTCTGCATGAATATGAATATTAACTTTGGAAACAAGCGCACCATTGCGGGGATAATTATCCTTGTGTGTATTATTGCGCTTGTGATTTACTCTCCAACAATTATTCACTACACTAACCCAAGTGTTTGTACTGTTAATGGGGTTTGTGAGCACGAGCAGAGGCTTATTCTTATTGAGGACCTCATTCCAGTGTTCATTCTAATTGGTGTCGCGATAGGTGCAATAGTTTTCTTTTTTATGAGTTCAAGGCTTGAGAAGAAACAGCATGATTTTAAGAGAGTCACTGATGCGTTAATCCAGTTTTTGGGAAAAGATGAGCGTCTTGTTGTGCAAAAGCTCCTTGAGAATCACGGCAAAGTCCTTCAGGCAGAAATCTCACGTATTGAGGGGATTGGGAAGTTAAAGAGCCATAGAATTATTCAGCGCCTCTCGGATAGAGGAGTAATTGAGATTGAGGGTTTTGGGAAGACTAATATTATAAAACTAAATAAGAGCTTAAACGAAGTCCTCTTGGAAAAGAAGTAATTGCATGAACAAAACTTAGTAAAAAAAGCTCCTACTTCTTGTTTTTCTCAAATTCTTTATATTCTCTTAGCAGTGCTTCCCCTGCCTCTTTAAGGTTCGCCCCAAATGATACTATTCCTTCTTCATGCCCCGCCATAGCAATTAGTTTCTTGCCCCATTTCTTCTTTAAAGAGAATAATCTAAATACTTCTTTTGCCATTTCTGGCGTCCCATATGCGGCGTCCTTTGAAGTGGTTGGCACTTTGTTGAGTAAGTAATCCCAAAAGCCCTTGTGGTGAATGTGGATTATTGCGTTAATTTTTTTGTCAGATTCATATATGGCTGCGTGTGTCATTGATTCGGAGGATGCAACTATTGGACCATTGCAAGTGAGAAAGTTTTTCTCAAATTCAACGCTTGTTACTTCTGTAAAGTGCGCGGGAGTTAGTTGCGGTATGCCTCCTGTTGCTGAACCTGAAATTATAAAATTCTTTGAGCCGGGGGAACTTCTTTCACTTATATTCCCAAATCCAATTCCGTTAGGATACATTCCAATTAAACCAAGTGAGTAGCATTTCTGCCTCCACTCAATTAAATCATTTAGTTTTTCAATTGGAAAAGCGGGGGCCTTATCATGCGAGCAGTTAAATTTAATGTATCCTTCTTCACCCATTCAACCACTTTGATTATTATTATACTCTATAATGCCCTTTAAAATAAAACCCAAGAAAGTTTATTTTTACTTATGCTCCGGGTACATTTCTATTATCGCTTTTTCATTCGCTTTGCATACTCCTCTTTCTGTAATGAGTCCTGCGATTAGCCTTCTTGGAGTAACATCAAATGCAAAGTTCTTTGCGGGGCTGTTCTTTGGGGTAAGCAGTACTGTCACAACTTCATCCTTATACAATCCTTGCGCATATTTTACTTCCTCGCTTCCTCTTTCTTCAATCGGTATTTCTTTTACTCCATCGCATACTTTCCAATCAAATGTTGAGGAAGGGAGCGCAATATAGAATGGAATATTATTGTCTTTTGCCGCAACCGCTTTTAGATAAGTCCCTATTTTGTTTGCGGCGTCCCCGCACCTTGTTACTCTATCAGCACCAGTAATAACTAAATCAACCATCTCGTGCTGCATTAAGTGCCCGCCAGTATTATCAGCTATTATTGTGTGCGGTACTCCGTGTTGTCCTAGTTCCCATGCAGTGAGGCTTGCTCCTTGGTTTCGCGGGCGTGTTTCATCCACCCAGACATGCACTTTTATTCCCCGATTGAATGCTTCATATATTGGAGCAATCGCGGATCCATAATCAACAAATGCAAGCCACCCAGCGTTGCAGTGTGTAAGTACATTAACTACCGCACCATTTTTTTTCTTTGAGATTTCTTCAATTATCTTTGCTCCGTGTTCTCCCAATCTTTTGCAAAATGAAGCGTCCTCATCAGCAATTTCTTTTGCTACTTTAAACGCAATTTCTCTTTTTTCTTTTGTGTTCTTTCCCTTGGATATTTCAGTAAGCTGTCTATCAACTGCCCACGCTAAATTAACTGCTGTTGGGCGCGTGGATTTTAGTTTTTTACCCATCTCAAGGATAAATGAATCAAAATTATTGTCTGGCGCAACAAGTGCTGCGGCATACATTCCAAATCCTGCTGTTGCGCCAATCAGCCCCGCTCCGCGTACATGCATATCCTTTATTGCGACTGCAAAGTCCTCCACGGTTTTTAAGTCTTCTATCACAAATTTGTGGGGGAGCCACCGCTGGTCAATTATTTGAGTGGTTTTGTTGTCTCCTTCTTTTAGCCAGATGGTTCGATAGTGCTTGCCGTTAACATTCACAACAATTACCCGAAAGATAAAAAGCGAGAACTCTTTTTAAACAATTCCAGGAGTTATTTTCACGAAAGTTCTTAATGCAAAGATAGAAGAGAAATTAGTAGTTAAATATAGTTTATATTTTTCAAAAAAAGTAATCAAATGGAAAAACAGCTTATGCCGTTTCCCAGTTGAATGTTTGTGCTAGTGCGCCTCTGTCAGCAAAGTGTTTTGCCGCTTCGAGCACCATTTGTAATCCAAGGCATTTCTTTGAAGGATAATTTCCTTTCTTACCGCCAACAATTATTTCGCTTGCTTCTCTTGGTATAGCGAATTTATTTGCCATATTCCATCTCTTTCCCTTAAGAAAAGCATAGCATACATATTTGTTGTTTTCTCCGCCGCCAATAACCATAAAATTTTCTTCGTCTCTTTTTAGAACAACCGCGGTCTTTGTCTGCCCGTCTAATTTATCCACCGCGTTTTTTACCTGCACTAATTCTGTGCACTCGCTTGTAATATCTTCTGCGTCCTTAGCTGAATTCTCTTCGATTATCTCTCTAATAAAAAACATACCCTCACCTTGACAAATCAAAGCACCGCACATATTATATTTATGATAGGTTTGATGAAAAATAGGAAATATTAGAGAAAAATCAAAAGCCTCTGGTGGGATTTGGAACGCCAGTTACACTTGGCAATGAAACACACTACGTGCTATCTTACGATAGCACTAGCGGATAAACAAAGCCTCTGGTGGGATTCGAACCCACGACCATCGGTTAATTTCCCGCATTGTCAAAAGTTTTTCTCTTTTGGCAACCTACATTTTCTCTTTTTCTTAAAAAGAGAAAAGGCGGTTACAAAACCGGCGCTCTACCAACTGAGCCACAGAGGCGATTATAAAACATACAGCTTTGCTGCTTCTTTTTAATTTATCTACTTTTCTTTTTCGGCAACCTGCACTTTTTCTTTCGCAAAGAAAAAGGGCGGAGCCACAGAGGCAATAGAATTTGCGAAGCAACTTTGTTGCGCTTTGTTTTCTATTACAGAAGTCTCGTTTAATAAACTTTTAAAGCCTTCTCCCCTCAATCCTAAAATGAATAAAACCGCTAAATTGACGAAAAGTGAGGAGTCTAGCCTTTGTTTGGCTTGCGGGGAGTGTTGTAAGCGGTACTGGATTACTGTACTGCCTGAGGAAGCGACTAAGATTGCAAAGATATTAGATAAGCAGAAAAAGGATTTTTTGGAGAATGACTGCATTTTACAGGTAAAATTATATCCAAAGAGCACTCCGGGGGTACTAACTTTTCCTTCAACCTTTTTTCCAAAGAGGGTTTTTGATTTATTAAAGCGAAATGGTGCAGGTAATCACCAAAGTTTCTTTGTTGTCCCGCAGGTTGTTCTAAGAAGAGAAGAAAAAACGGTATTTAACTTTATTGAAAAGAGAACAAAAACCGAAAAGAGAAACGCGTGTGTTTTTCTTTCTCCGGAGAATATGTGCAGAGTTTATGAGGCGCGCCCAGAGCCCTGCAAATTATTTCCTTTTATTGCAATGCCGGGGCTTCGCGAGCAGTATCCGTTTTGCGGGCTTTTCAAGTCAACACAGAAGAATCTCTCTGTTGAATCAAAGATTTATTATCAGAAAATCCAGACTTATTTTAGGAAGATTGATAATTTCGGATTTGGGTTTGTTTGGAGAAATCCTCCAAAAAGAGGAGTATTGTTTCTAAATGAAACCCAAATAGGTGAGGTTTCACTTGAAGAATTATTGCAAATGATGCCAAAAAGAGATTAATCAAAAGAGGTTAATCATAATGGCTTTGTAAGCATAATACTAGTTTTAAGAAACCCTCCAGAATAATTATATATCTAAAAATCATTGTCTCTCTATGTTAAAGAGAATAATTCCTGCAAAAAGGCTTTCTAAGGAAAAGTTTTTCTTAAAGGAAGTTTTGCGGTTCGAATCAGACATTAAATCGTTTTTTTCTAGTCGGCTTTTTGGGTTTAAGTATCCCAAGCTTTTAGCACTCACTATTTGTATAATCCTAGCATATATTATTTTTACTGATTCCTTTGCATCTGGAATAATTTCCTCGCTTAATGGATTTGGGTATATAAGCCGTTTCTTTGCCGGATTATTATTCTCCTTTGGTTTTACAACCCCCTTTGCAATAGGATTATTTACCGCAACAAAACCAGATAACATTTTTTTAGAGGCATTAGTGGGCGGGCTTGGCGCATTAATCGCGGACCTTGCGATATATAAGTTTGTGAAATTTTCTTTTGCTAATGAGTTTAACCGCCTAAAAAAAACCCATTTGCTTAGTACACTAAATCATTTTCTGAACAAAGCGTTGAGCATAAAAGAGAAGCATTATTTGCTTTGGGCATTTGGCGGATTTATTATAGCCTCTCCCCTGCCTGATGAAGCTGGAATAATCCTTCTCTCAGGACTTACTCACATAAAGCAGTCGAAACTTGCAATAATTAGTTATACATTTAATACTCTTGGGATACTGCTTTTTCTCTCTCTTTAAGAAGAATTGCACAGCTTATTGAATAATTATGTGTAAATCCAAATTAAACAGCAAAATATAAGTATAAGTTAACTTCCATAATAACCATGAAAGTATTAGCGGCATTCTTTGTTGCTCTCTTAGTTCTTGTTTTGCTCATTGGTTGTACTCAGGGTCCAACACTCCCCCAAAATAATTCTCCAAATGGAATGCCTTTTGGTCAGAACCCTAATGGAGCTTATGAACCAAACCAAAATATACCTGACCAAAATATACCTAACCAAAATATGCCTGGTCCTGACCAAAATCAACCCCCGCAGCAAGCACCGCTCCAAGGCAACCCTAACGGGCAACCCCCAAAGCTAATAGGGGGGCCTAGTATGGGTGGAGTAGACCCAACTGCTCCCCTGCCTACTCTTCCAGCTGATGTTCCAAAAGGAGAGTGGATTACAAAAAATTCGGGTGAGCTTGAAGTTAAATATTTCTCAACTGCAATTATAAGGCAGATGACTGAAAGCGGGACGGATTATTTTATTACTATAAAAAATAATGGTTCTTCAACAAAAAATATTTGTTTTACAACAGTCACTTCTGAATTGCGAAGCCTGCTTCCCTCATGGAATCTTCATTTTTTCGCGATGCAGGATCCTCCACTTGCGCTTTCTGCGGGGGAAGAAAAAGAGTTGTGGTATTATGCTTCAATTGATATGGAGCAAAACTCGCAAAATAGTTTTTTTAAAATCCCTTTTAGTGTAGGTGAATGTAATTCGCCGTCACAAACCATAAACTTTGAAGTGACTTTTGGGGGAACTAATGAGAATCTTTGGCAGAACCCAAAAACAACTTTCATTTATGGTTCAGTAAAAGATGAAGAGGGTAATCCGATTGCAAATGCAATGGTTTTCTTTAATATGAACTGCGGGAGAATGGATTTTAAAGAACCAACTGATTCTTCTGGAAACTACAGCATGTCGGTTTTTGCGATGGAGGATATAAATGCTATTTACCTTGGAAAAAAACTTGCCTGTGATTCAACTGATTATTTTTTGTCAGTAGAAAAAGAGAACTACCAGTATTATTATAATGGACATGTGGCGCCGACACGTAAAGAACCAAAAGAAGTTAATATTGTTCTAAAAAAATCTGCACCAAAGCAAAACTATTCGCTTAAGTGGGAGAGTCCTGTGCAGGATAATTTCGGATTTTTTTGGGTTAAGCCTTCATCAGATTGGAGTGTATTTGCTGCTACACAATCAAAGCACCCGCCCGAATTAAACAAAACCACAAGTTTTTATTTATTCAGCGCTGATGGAGAAGTATTGTGGAAACAGCCAACGGGAAATGAGTGCTGGGGCATAGATATTGCAAGCGATGCAAGCAAAATAGTTGCGGGCTGTCATGATGGAAAAGTTTATGCTGTGGATAAAGCCGGGACTCTTTTGTGGAAAGATGATTTTAAATCAATGGTTCGAAGCGCGTGCATTTCAAATGACAATACAAAAATACTTTCAGGTGATGTGCCAACTTTAATTGATGCCTCCACAGGGGCACAGCAGGACTTAAAGTGGCAGGGTGATTGGCTGAGGAATTGCGCGTTTTATTCTGATGACTCCGGGTTTGTTGCGGGGGCAAGAGAAATAACAGGGTATGATATATTGGGCAATCAAAAGTGGCGCCAAGTAATCGGAGAATTCCCGCTCTTTTTGAGTGTTGATAATTCAAATAATACTTATGCTACAGGGAAAAGCAGGACTCTTTTTGCTATAAGCCCAACAGGCGCATTATTATGGAAACATAGAATACCCGACCATACTGCAACAGCAGGAGCAAGTACTCCTGACGGCAGCCGAATTGCTCTTGGGACTGTTGGGGGAATGGTTTATTTATTTGATAAACAAGGAAACCTTCTTTGGAAAAGAGGAACACGCCCCGCTCCAAATGCTTCTGCCACAGGGCATAACGCAATAGCAATTTCTAATGATGGAAAACTTATTCTTTCCGGTACCGCTCCGCAAAACTGCATCACGGCTTATGATGAAAATGGAACAATTGTTTGGGATTATTGCGCAACCCCATCTACTGCCGACAAGGACTTATTAATTGGTGTGACTAATATTCAAATTTCTCCTGACAAAAAGGAAATAATTGCATCATACGGAGACAATTATATTAGAAAGTTTTGGCTCAGTTAGAATTGGGTCTTATGCTTTAATGTATCATAACGCCCCTTATCAGAGTTCGTCAAGCTTTGTGTTATTGGTCGCCGTAGGATATCCAAATTATTTTTTTGGCCTCAACATATTTTCGTTCAAGTGAATCAGCTGTATTTAGAAGCACTTTTTTATTTGAAATATATTCCTCAAATAATGTGCGTATTTCTTTTCTAAAAGTACTTTCTTCGCCCCACTCTTTAAACATTTCTTTTGCTTCATCTTCGCTTAATAGGGTTGGATAATTTATATCAACATTTAGTGCATAATTTATTCTCTCTTCGTAATTCGGGGTTCCAATATCCATTGTGAAGTCATCATTTAACTGGATTATGCTCTCCATAAAAGTTGTGAATGCAACTTCTTTCACCGCAACCTCGTTTGAGGGCTTTGAATTAAACACCGAATCCTGTTTTGATTTGAGCCACAGCATATCATCCTTTATTGAGTGATAATAATCATCGTCAAGCGTGCTTGCGGGCGCTTGTGCAATGAGCGTGTTCATATCAAGAATCATTTGGTCAAGGGTGGCTGTATTTTCCGCGTATAATTGCTTTGCATAATCCGCTTTCTCTGCAGAGTATGATGGCTGCATTGAGGAAAGTGCAATTACTAGTATTGCAAGAAGAAAGATATCTATAAACAAGACAAACCATTTCTTCTCGAAAACAAAATTCATCAGAGAAGAGGGGGCTTCTGTTTTATTTGCGTGATTAATGTGCTTCTTCATGCGAATTATTCTTGGGGATTTGGGTTAATAAACATATACCCAAAAATATCAGAAAAAAACAACAAATAAATATGAAAAATTTGGCGTTTGACAAGAAATACTGTTAGGGGGTTTCTCGCCATTTTTTGCTTCACAACAAATTGAATTACCCTAATTAATACTGCTAAATTAAGGTTAAGGTTTTTTTAGGAGGGTAAAGTATAATACTCCTCCAACTATCACTAAGATTACCACTATTACTATTATTAGTACCGGATCAAGCGGAATATTACCGCCTTGGTTTTGATTATTTATCCCAATGGAATTATTTCCATCAGCTTTCTTATTAGTATCTCCCTCAGTAACAGGCACATTATTGCCCTGATTTACATTTGCAGGGTTCAAAATACATTCCCCAGTACTGCATATTTTACCTATTTCGCAGGAAGTGCCATTTACTTCATTCACATGCGTACAAGAATTGCTTGTACAGGAGTCAATCGTACAAGGATTATTATCACTGCAATTTGAGTCTGTGGAGCACACAACTACACTAACCCCGGTATTTTGGCTTGTATTTGAGGAGGAGGTGGTTGTGGAACTTGGGATAGTTACCGAACAGGTTTGATCAGCAGGATCATTTTTTGTTGAAGTAATCGCGGCGGTTATTGTTGGAGACCCCGCGATTGTCGCAGTAAAAACATATGATTTACTGCTTTGTGAGCCTGCGCTTAGAGTAAAACTTGAGGAGGCGCTCCCTGAAGTAAGCGTAAAGTTACTCGAATAACCCCCCATATTTATTGTTACTGTTGCGGGGCTCCCCCCTGCATTTCTTACAATAAAATTCATTGTAATTGTATTGCCCACGCTTGCGGTGGTAGCGCTGCATGTTTTATCGCTGACCTCAATGAAAGCGGCAGTATTTACTAACAGAGACGCATTTTGAAAAGTATCGCTAACACTCGTTCCTGAAGCGGTTACATTAAATGTATAATTATTTGCAACGTCTCCCCTTATTGTCCAGCTCTTTGAAGAACTTTGGCCGGAGCTTAGGCTCCCGATTGATTGTACTAAAGAATCTGAAGTAGCTGTTCCAACAGGCAGCGCTCCAAGCTGTAAGGAAACATTGCCTACTGAGTCACCAACCGCGCTTACTGTGGCAGTTAGGGTTACTGTGTCTCCTTCCGAGATTGCTTCAAGTGAATTAAGGGAAAGTGAAAGGCTTGCCGCATTCGCAGTGCTAAGTACCGCAGCCAAAATAAACAAAATTAAAAATATTTTTTTCACCATTAATCCCCCCATTCCACCTATTGATTTAGCACACTAGCTTGACCTTACCTCAAAGTTCTCGTATTGTGTTTGCAGTGCATTATTAATATTTACATCAACGGCAAGCGAGTAATTTGAGTCAGGGAGGTTGCCGAAATTAGTTCTCCCTATTCCGCCAACTATTGTTCCTTGGTATGTTCCCGAAACCGGAATCATAGTGTTTTGTCCATTCATTGATGGCCGCGCATTTGTTCTAAAGAGTTTTGCGTTTATAGTTCCTGAAGCATCCAATTTTACTCCGTCAAGATTCTTGAACATAGACCATACTATGGTATTTGAATCAGCAGAATTATTTGTTCCGTCTTTTATCATCCAAAGCCCCCAATTATTTCCGCTATTATCATATGGTCTCCATGTTGTCCTATTGATTAGTACCGCATTCTCATCATTCACATTAGTGTCATTTTCTGAAATAGCATAAACCGCTTCCCGATTCCCGCACAAAGTATTTTGCATTGCGCTTGAAGAGGTGTCGTAAGGGCAGAGGAATGCGCCGCTTGTATTATCAAGCCATGCTTCATTTAAGCCAGGTTCAGCCAAAGTATTTCCGTCACAATTATCCACATTGTTATCCGGTCCCCTGTACAAAAGGTCACAGAAGTTTGTATCATCATCAACTAATATGTTCGAGTCCTGCCCAGGATTCGCAGCATGGAATGCGTCAGTGAGTTTTATGAAATAAAAGTTTTTGTCTTTTGTCCCGTCCTTATCCAAATCAAAATTCCTCGCGTTTTCATCAAATATTCCGTAATTTGTATCATACCATGATGAATCTAAGCCGCCCCCGTTATCTCCCGGCCCACCGGAATTATCTTCAATGAATATCGGGCTTCCGGCGAGAATATTATTAAAATTAATTGTTATGTCCCCTGTTTGGTTAATTAAGTATATTTCACTCTTGTATTTCTTTGCCTCTACAACCATTCCTTCCCATGGCTTAAATATCTGTGAAGAGCCGGCGGCATTTGTTGCCTTTACTTCAAGCATATATGTTCCCGGATTAGTTACTTTTAAGACAACTCTTGCAAAACCGCTTCCATCCGTTACGCCCACTGTCGAACTCCAAAGTTCTGATGATATCTCTTGCGGATTTCCCATTCCAAACGAAGGCAAAAGCATTGCCCTATTTATTGTAACATTAATGTCAGCCAATGGTGTGCCACTTAAATCATTAATTAGTATTGGCACCCCGATATTTTCATCAACCGGGTACTGGCCGATATATGTTCCCTGCATCTGCCCTGAATTATTAAAGTCATATGGACTCTTCATATATGTTAGTGCCATTGAAGTGATGTCAGTCACTAGCATTGTGTTTCCATCAATTAGATTACCTACATTAGTATCCCCTACGTGCCTGTTGTTATCTGCATCATTCAAAAAGTTGCAGTCATTATTATAATCAATCCACATATTTTGGTCCGTTGTATTCACAAGTATTAAGTGATTCAAATCATTTCGTGCCCAATCAGTGCCCGCCATTACCCACCTATTATAACTTATGTTTCCAATTGTTACGCTCCCATTACAATAATGCCCATTCCAGCTGGATAAGTTTCCATTATCGGCATCGTCTAAGATGTTTGTATCATACGCGCCAGTGTTTGATTGTTGGTATTGCAAATTCTGCATCCCAAGGTTGCTTGGAACTGATAAGGCAAATAAACTCATGCTTAGATAAAGGTCCTGTTCTGCCTCGTTATCCGAACCATCTTGTGCAATAACAATCAAAGGGTACTCTGACAAAGGAACATCAGCTGGAATCTGCACTGACACAGTGGTCATTGTGTTTGCGCTAACTGTGTTTCCCCCAATAAAAGCTATGTTTGAATTTATATCCTGCTGGGTTTTATCATCAACAAGGATTGCATGTAGTGTAACATCGCTGCCCGAAATAACATTGAAATCAAATGTTTCGCCCGGAGTTGCTTTTAGCATTTTATCTCCATTTGAGCCTCCGGAGGTTAGAGGAATTAAACTGAATCTAAATGGCTGTACTCTAAAGAACCCGTCCCCGTTTTCAGCCCCAAGCGTAGCAGAAGTACCTTTTATCAATGTTCTATAATTTCCAGACTGCCAGTTAGTGTCCGGATGAGTAATGCTAAGAGCCGCAAATGTTTGCACTTCGCCTGGAGGGCCCATCATCCCGGTACAATTAATGTCAATCAAAGTCATTGTTGTGGAAACCTCTGTCGGTTCTTTGAATTCATCACCCATGCTCATCAAATAGATTTTTGTGTTGGTAGTGCTTGGAGTATAATCATTTATTGGCATTCCAAGCGCAGGATTCATTGCCATCACAAGCAAATTAAAATCACCCGCGGCGCCAATATTATCCAAAAACATGCACTCATCTCCCTCAACCACTATTGGTTGCGAGAACACCATGTAACTCTTAACCATCAGGAAGAAGTCACCATAGTCAATTGTGCTCCCATTAGTAACTTTTACTTGCCCAAAGTAAGTTCCTGAGCTTAGCGTTCCAAGAGAGAGGAGGGCGACTCCGCTTGTGTTTGTAAGCAGATTATTATTATCCGCGCGGGAATTTATTGGCGTAACTGAAATATCATTCCAGTCATCAACATTTCTCAGCGAATAAAGCTCAACATTAGCATATTTTATTGCGGTTCCGCCTGCGTTCTTCGCGTTCACGGAAAGGTAAACATTTTCATCGTTTGAGTGGAAGGCCGGCGGTCCAAACAAATCTGATTTCCCATTGCCATTCGCATCAGCCGGGGAGCTTGTGATATTCATTTTCTTGTATCTAAAAGCACCAAACCCAATTACTCCATTCGCATCAAACGAATCATTATTCGAATCCGTGTCAACAGTGAATTCCAGCGGAACAAATCCCGCAGAAATGTTGTTGTCTGTAAGTGCTGAAGCGAGCAAAGTAAGTACATGTGAGTCTGCATTATAATCAAGGTAAGCTGCGTCAATAACTATGCGCTCATTATTCTGCACTATTGCGGCTTGTGTTACCCTAGACACATTTGAGTCAGTGGAGGTATTCAAGTCAATTGTATTAACAATAAACCCAACATTTTCATCCTGATAGAAAGTAAATTTCCAGGAATTATTAGGGTCTTGGAGATATGCGGCGGGATCAATAGCATCAAGGAACACTAATTGGTTTTGAACTTTTAGTCCTGTTGAAGCACTCAAATCTTGGCTTGTATTTAATACATTCAAATCAGTCCCAGTCACAGTATAATAGTACTCACCAACAGTCGAAGGAGCCAAAAAGTTCAAATCACATTCCATATCAGGGGCATTATCCAAATTATAATCAACAGTTGTTCCGATTGTTGAACCAGCTTTGTAGGAAGTCAGGGTTATTTTGTTCTTATCGCAGGCATTATTCAAATCTAATCCATTTAACTCTGTAGCTGCATTCAAATCTATTAGCCGAAGCTCAAGAGTAACCAGAGAAGCCGTACTATAAACCCCTTTCATCCTTTCTTTTTTCCCGGCATTTGCATTCTTTTTTGGCTGCAAAGAAAAGTCATAACCCTGCGCTGAAATTTTTAATTCCTGCGCTTGAGAATACCCAAGTGCGCTTGAACTAACTCTTATAACATACTCGCCCTGTGCGCTTAACGCACCAGTACTTGCCGCAAAATATCCTCCAGTTTGGGTAAAGGACAACGCTGTTGGAGCCGTGCCGCCTGGCGCCATTATTGTCCCAGTTACTGTCGCACTTGTTATTGGTGTTCCGCTTGTATAACTCAAAAACACTTTAATGTTTGCATCTTGCCCTATAGCGAACATATTTTGCGACTCGCCGGTAGAAGGGCTATAAGAATTCACAAACAAATTGTATGCAACTACGGGAACGTTAAATCCAGTTACACCATTATCTACTATTATAGTGTAAGTGCCTGGAGAAGAGAGAACTCCAAAGTTATAATCAACTGTCCTATTCGCGCCGACTGCCTTTGGGACATAGTTATTTTGGTCCACTACAACAGTTCCATTAGAATCAACAAGTTTTAGCGCGATATTATAATCGCTGCTTACAATATCATCATTAGAGTCTCTTAAAACAAAATTAGCAATGAGTACTTGACCAACATTTAGTGGAGGGGCATTGCCAACAAAGTTAATATCAATACTTGCATAATTCGTGACTGTAAAATAAAATTTATTAGTCGCGTTTGAATTAAGGTCCGTCACAGTCCCATTGTAATCCCTAGCGGATAACCCCGTGAAAGTTATTGTATAATTCCCATTCACATCAGCAGCCACTATGTTTTGATCCGTTACTGTGCCAGTACTTGCGTCAGCCAATACTACATTCAAATCATCGTCATCTGCAGGAGAAACGCTACCGGAGACTGTTACCGCGCCTCCGACATAATATAACCCGTTGACATCAACCTGAACGCTTGCCGCAAGAACAAATGACGCAAATAAAACGGTTAAAAAAATTAGGAGATAACTTCGCCTAAACAAAACTTCCCACCATACCCAACCACAATTTCAACGAGGACTTAACTAATATATAAGTATTTGTAATAAAACAGAATGTTCGTTGAACGACGAAGTAAGCAAATAAGCGGACTTTTGCAAGTAATAATTAAGGAGTATAAATTAAATAAGAAAAATAAATTAAATAAGAGAAATAAGTTAAATAAGAAAAATAAATTAAATAAGAGAAATAAGTTAAATAAGAAAAATAAATTAAATAAGAAAAATATAAATTAAATAATGAATATAAGTTGCGGACATAGTATTGAATGAAGAAAAAATTTTTCTTATTTACTGAGGTTGCTCTACTATTTATTTTTTTATTAATTGACTGTACCACTTACGCCAAATAGAGAATAAATAAATTTGTTTGTGAACCAACATTGTTGGCATCAGAGATAACTAAATAATTTTTGCATGGCGCAGGGTCCTGTGGGTTAACACTAATTGTGCAGCCGAAGAGCAAAAAGATTACAAGAATAATTGCCACTGAAATAATTAATTTTTTCATTTGTTTTCCCTTAAGTAATAAGCCAAAAGAAAGAATATAAAAAAACAGACCTCATTCTCGCAAAAATTTGAGAAAATTTCTCTAGAGGATAACTCCAGACGATTTCTGCAGAATCTATTTAAATCACCTCGGGGGCATTGAGTATGAAAACTCCTTGGAAGTGTTTTTTATGGAAATTGTTAATAGTGTAAAAAGTGTATCAGTTTTAGAAAAATTGCAGGAAGATGAACTATGGAAGAATAGGCGCGTACAGGAAGATGAATTATTCATTAACTATGCAGACATTGAAATGTGGCACAATGACGGCGGGATGATATAAAAAAATAATCCCAGTATGCTTTAAGAATCTGCCCAAATAACATTTCTTTATGGCACTGGATATTAAGAATCTCTCTGTTACTATAGGCACAATAGATATTCTTCATGACGAGAGTCTTGGGATTGAGGACGGCTCAAAAGTAGGTGTGCTTGGAAGAAACGGAGTAGGAAAAACCACTTTGCTTAAAGCAATTCTTGGAAAAATTGATTACTCGGGGCATATTAAGTTTAATGGAAAAGCGGCTTATTTTTCCCAGCATATAGACCTTGATTTAGATAAAACTGGGTGGCAGATTATTGGTGAGCGCGCAACGATTCACCACCAAAATGAGTTTGAGAAAGAAATGGCGGAAATTGAACTGCGTTTATCAAAACCAGATGTTTATGAGGACCATAATCAAGCAACCAGACTCACTGAACGCTATGTGGAGTTACAAACAGCGCTTGCAAAACATACCAGCACTCTTCCCACAAGTAAAATAAAATCCCTGCTTAGAACACTTGAAGTGAAAGAGGACTGGCTTGATAAGAAAGTTGGTTCGCTTTCAACCGGACAGCGCGCAATTATTTCTCTTGCCCAAATATTATCCTCTGACGCTGATTTGCTTTTGCTTGATGAGCCAACAAACCACTTGGATTTTAAGAGATTAAATATTCTTGAGGATTATTTAAAAAATTTTAAGGGAACAGTGCTAATGGTTACGCATGATAGATACTTTTTGGATAAAGTGTGCGATACTATCCTAAAGATTGAGAATGGTAAAATCACAAAATATAATGGGAATTATTCCGCATATCTAAAAACCCGCGAAGCAACTTTTGAGGCGCAGAAGAATGCCTACGAATTGGAACAGGAATATATTGCTAATGAGAAAGATAAAATTGCGAGGATTGGTAAAAGCCCGCTAAAAGTTAAGCAGGGAAAGTACCGCGAGAAGCTTCTTGCAAAACGCGAAATTATTGTGATGCCCGACCTTGATAAATCGGATTTTGAAACACCCTTTGAGGCTTCTCCTATTCGCTCGCACATGGTTATGGAACTTGAGGATTTAAGCATTGGTTATACTACGCCCCTAATCTCTCACATAAATCTAAATGTTTGCGTGGGGCAAAGAATTATTATTATTGGTGAGAATGGAATAGGAAAAAGCACCCTCTTTAAGACAATTGAGGGGAGACTTCCTGCGCTTGGGGGAAAAGTAAATCTTAACCATGAAGGAAAATTAGGGTATGTTGATCAGGAGCTAAAGGACCTCATTGCGCATAACACTTTATATGATGAGATTTTTGCTTTGTTTAAAGATAAAGCTAAAACGCGCCAGCACTTATCCATGGTGGGATTTGTAACAAATGAGGAGGTCTCAAAACAAATTTCTAAATTATCTCTTGGAGAAAAAGCAAGGCTTAATTTGTTAAAAGTTTTAATTGAGAAACCAAATTTGCTTTTGCTTGATGAGCCGACAAACCACTTGGATATTGATGCATGCGAAATAATTGAGAAAGCGTTTCTCCGCTACGAGGGCGCAATAATGGCTGTTTCCCACGACAGGTATTTCATTGAAAAAATCGCGCAGAGGATACTAAAAGTTGTTGATGGGAGAATTGAGGAACTGCCAAGGCATTTAGTGCAGGATAAATAAATTAACCGCTTAAGAAATCGTTTAAGATAATCTACTAATCCCTATTTATCTTAATTTTTCACTCGCTCTTTCCCTGATTATTTTAATTACACATTATTTTAATCCCAGATTATTTTAATCCGCGTTTATCTTATCTAATATTGCCCTTATTTTTGAGAGTATAATCTTGTCCGCCCACAACTCGTCCTGATGCAAATATATCTTCGTATCCATCGCCATCCATATCAACAAGCGAGAGTCCAGCTATTCTGCCAATGGTTGTTGAACCTTGAACAATGCTAGGATCCCATGCTGCATTTCTTGTCCATACTGGTGATGAGGCATCCCCTGTGTTCTCATAAGCATAAATTCCTCCCAAGTAATGGTATGCTACAAGAAAATCATTATCTCCATCATCATCAAGGTCGGCAAACGAGATTGATGGGGCTGAGGAACCAGCATCGCCTAAGAGGTTCGCATCCCATGATGTTTGTCTGGTAAATATTGGTGCGGATGATGTGCCTGTATTTTTGAATGCATAAAATGCTTTAGCAGTATCAACTACCACTAAATCCAATAATCCATCATTATCTAAATCAACTAGAGCGGGGTAAGTGTATTGCCCGCCTATTGATACAGTCAATGATGGGGCACTTACCCATGCAGGGTCGCTGCTTGTCCCATTATTCATTGCAAAATATACTCCGTAAGTATCATAACTCCCATACGCCGCATCCTTTAATCCGTCTCCATTCAAATCCCCAAATGCAACTCTGCCATGAACTGTCCCATATGGGACTCCAGCAAGAAGCGCTGTAACAATCCAACTCTCCTGATATGTCCAAACTGGAACCGCGCGTGTCCCAGTGTTTTTATATCCGAGCACCCCGGATGAACCGGCACAACTATTAGTAAATAAGTCTGGTAGTCCATCGCCCGATATATCAACTAAAGTAACGGCAACTACTCCGCCGGTTTTATTTTTGCACGGCATGTTATTCCAGTCCTCATTACCTTCCCAATTATTTATTGGGGCTTCACTAATAGGGGGGACTTCACTAATAGGGGTTACTATTGAACTCACCACTGAAAGACATTTAACAGTTATTGTTTGAAAATCCGAGAGTTTATCCAAGTTATTTGCGCTTGTGTAATAAACTTTTACATCATAACTCTTTTTCTCTCCATCACAAGCTGATACATTATTTAAATCAAAAACCGCTTCAGATCCATTAACAAGCGGCTGAGAATAATTATGGTCTTCCCCATCAACAACAATTCGATCAACAGTTAGAAGGTCAGTGCCCACATTCTTTAAAACAATTAATCCATTGGAATCCGGTCCAACAACAACATCAGAGAGACTTATGCCATTTACACTCCCAATTCTCTTAAGTTCTGTCGCATTTTCCAAAACAACCCCCGCAGTGCCAACACGGTCTATAAAAATAGATAAAGCAAAAAGCAAAATAACAATAATCACGGCAATTAGAACCAAGTACTCAATCGTGCCTTGTGCACGATTGATTTTTTCGCGGGCTCTTTGAGCAAAGCACTGGCTTTGCGAGACCCGCAAACTTATCGTTTGCTTGGGTTTCCCAAAAGGCCCCTCAATCGTGCCTTGTGCCCTTAACCTTGACATATGCATATACTTAGAACTAAAGTAGTATAAAAAGATGCCTAAAGATGGTTGTTGAGAGAAAATTAAATACCCCAACTGGGATTCGGACCCAGGTTAATGCCTAATTCCATTTTTCGCTTTTGGGTATCGAGCGCTATTGCGCGAAGATAGCCATTTCGCGAGCCTTAATTAAGGCTCTGAGAAGGCACTGTGCTTGACCGCTGCACTATTGGGGCGGTTAGTTTTGTTTTTGTTTGCCTGCTTTGCGGGCAGTTTCTAAATAAAGTGTCTTTGGTTAAGTTTTTATTGGTTGTTGGCTTACTCTTTGGTGTATGAAAATTAGGGCTGTTTTGTGTGACCTTGATGGGACGCTTATTGATTCTATTCCGCTTATAATGAAGAGTGATAAGGAGGCTATACAAAAGTTTGGGTTTAGGGTTACAAATCAGCGTCTTAGGGAGCTTTCTCAGCTTCACTCAAGGGATATTGCTTATTATTTAATGGATTCAACGAGAAGGGTTATTGATT
>Ga0172369_10000979_pt1 | contig 42233 bp, 33 predicted proteins | sample LakKiv25m_FD_114539 | JGI IMG/M metagenome (GOLD analysis project Ga0172369, IMG submission 114539) | Freshwater microbial communities from Kabuno Bay, South-Kivu, Congo - kab_022012_11.25m | ecosystem: Environmental > Aquatic > Freshwater > Lake | place: Democratic Republic of the Congo... | reverse complement strand
TTGGGTATGCCATTTGACCGTAACGCAGACGGTACAATTTACCAGCGTCCATTCGGTGGTCACTCTGCAAACTACGGTGAAAAAGCTGTGCCACGTGCATGTGCTGCTGCTGACCGTACAGGCCACGCGCTGCTTCACACGCTTTATCAAAGCAACGTGAAAATGGGGACTCAATTCTTCGTTGAATGGATTGCACTTGACTTAATCCGTAACGAAGCAGGCGACGTACTGGGGGTAACTGCAATTGACCAGGAAACGGGTAAAATTGCGGTATTCCAAGCTAAAGCGACGCTATTCGCTACTGGTGGTGCAGGTCGTGTTTACCGTGCATCTACTAACGCGTATATCAACACAGGTGATGGTCTTGGTATGGCTGCTCGTGCAGGTATTCCATTACAGGATATGGAATTCTGGCAATTCCACCCAACAGGTGTTGCGGGCGCAGGCGTATTGTTAACGGAAGGCTGTCGTGGTGAGGGTGGTATCCTTCGTAACGATTCTGGCGAACCGTTCATGGAGCGCTATGCTCCAACTTTAAAAGACTTGGCACCACGTGACTTTGTATCACGTTCTATGGACCAGGAAATTAAAGAAGGCCGTGGTTGTGGTCCAAACAAAGACTACATCTTGCTGGATATGACGCACCTGGGTGCTGACACGATCATGAAACGTCTGCCATCTGTATTCGAGATTGGCAAGAAATTCGCGAACGTTGACTGTACCAAAGAGCCTATTCCGGTTGTACCAACAATCCATTACCAAATGGGTGGTATTCCGACCAATATTCATGGTCAGGTTGTTGTTCCAGAATCTCGTGAAACGACTCCACTGGTTGCTAACTACGACAAAGACACTGACACATATTCTACAAATGCAGAAGGCCGTGACTTTGCGAAACCAGTAAAAGGTTTCTATGCAATTGGTGAGTGTTCATGTGTGTCTGTACACGGTGCTAACCGTTTAGGTACAAACTCATTGCTTGACTTGGTTGTATTTGGTAAAGCTGCTGGTCAACACATCATCGAGTATGTGACTAAGCAACATGATGGTGAGTACGAACCACTTCCAACAACTGTTCTTGAAAACACTTTAAATCGTATTCGTAAACTTGACGAATCGACTTCAGGTGAAAACGCTCAAGAAGTTGCGGATGCAATTCGTAACATCGTTCAGGATCACGCAGGTGTATTCCGTACTTCAGCATTGCTTGAAGAAGGTGTGAAACAGATTCTTGCGCTTGAACCACGTGTTCGCAATATCCACCTGAAAGACAAATCTAAAGTCTTCAACACTGCACGTGTAGAAGCATTAGAAGTTGAAAACCTATACGAAGTCGCAAAAGCAACCTTGATTTCTGCTGCTGCGCGTAAAGAGTGTCGTGGTGCGCACACTGTTGTAGACTTTGAATTACCACCAGATCACCCGACTTATTCTTATGGTCGTCGTGATGATGAGTGGATGAAGCATACTCTGTGGTTCTCTGCAGACAACCGTCTTGAGTACAAGCCAGTACGTTACAAGCCGCTTTCTGTTGCAGCTATTCCACCTAAACCACGTACATTCTAATCAGGAGAAACAAGATGAGTAGAGGTACTCGTACATTTCATATCTACCGCTATGATCCTGATAAGGATAAAGCACCGTACATGCAAACATTCAAGCTGGAATTGACTGATAAGCATCGTATGTTGCTTGACGCACTTTTGGCGTTGAAAGTACAAGACGAAACTTTAACGTTTCGTCGTTCTTGCCGCGAAGGTATTTGTGGTTCTGATGGTGTAAACATCAATGGTAAAAACGGTTTGGCGTGTCTTTGGAACCTGAACGATTTACCAAATGAAATCACCATTCGTCCATTACCAGGTCTGCCAGTGATCAAAGACCTGGTTGTTGATATGAATCAGTTCTACGACCAGTACAACAAGATTCAGCCATTCTTGATCAACAACCAGCCTGCGCCACCAAAAGAGCGTTTACAGTCTCAGGAAGACCGTGAGCACCTAGATGGCCTGTATGAATGTATTTTATGTGCATGCTGTTCAACTTCATGTCCATCATTCTGGTGGAACCCGGACAAATTCCTGGGTCCTTCAGCGCTGTTGAATGCTTACCGCTTCATCATCGACTCACGTGATACTGCAACTCAAGAGCGTCTGGCGCGTCTTGACGACCCGTTCTCGCTGTTCCGTTGTAAAGGCATCATGAACTGTGTGTCAGTTTGTCCGAAAGGTCTGAACCCAACTAAAGCAATCGGTCACATCCGTAACATGCTTCTGGATACTGCGGGTTAATCTGAACGCCAGTTTGGTGAACTTAAAAAGCACATCTCCGGATGTGCTTTTTTTTATGCTGCTTTATTGAACACTTGAGTGGGGTTGGCCTGATGAGATGCATTGCTGCATACAAACTGGGTATGAAAAGTGCAGGTGAATAGTTTTAAATCAATCCTCTACAAAAGTGTAATAGAGTGATGGTATTTTGTTTTAATACGCCCAGAAATGGGGCATGAGACTGCAAAAAAGTGGTGCAAGATGTTATTATATAAAGCAAGTTGAAGAGGGCAGATTGAAAGATGTGCTCTCTTTTGTTTTATGGAATAAAGAAGCCGTTGGACTTTGGTCTTAATTGCTTCTAATTATTAAATAAAGCACCATATGTTAGAGCAAAATATGTTTCTTGTATTTCGCCAATTTATAGGAGGTATACGTCAAAAAAATCAATTGAGAGTTGGAGATCATGTTACGATTAATAAACTTCTATATTTAAAAATTGAGGTTGAATTTACGTACATTTTTTCAACATTTAAAGAGATGTAGAAAGCCAGAAATTAGAGTAAACCTATTTAGAAAAGCTAATTTGCCGAATTAATTTTTCTAAGTCGATTTGCAAAAAAATTGCTCGGTTTTGGCCGAGTATAAAATGAGTGATGATGCCAATCAGGGCGTTATGATTCATTATTCACATTGGGTAGTCCTAATGTAGTGATAACGCCTCATGACAGTTGTCGAATGGGGACGAATGTCATGTTACCAATTTGACATTATCAATCATGGGTTTTGCTTAAAAAGCATCCTGAAAAATGTTTTTGCAATAGGAAATGGGTCCACAAATGCAAGAAGTTGCTGACGCTTTGCGTCTTGACACTGAACTTTCCGCTGATAGTGCAGCGTATATTGAAGAACTTTATGAGCAGTATTTAACGTCTCCAGAGTCAGTTGGTGAAGACTGGAGAGTGTACTTCGATAAATTCCCAAAAGGTGATCAACCTCATAGCAATGTACGTGAGCAATTCCTTTTATTGGGTCGCAACTCAAATCGTATTCAGTCTGTGGCTCAAAGCGCGGTAAGCTCTGAGCATGAACGTCGTCAAATTGGCGTCCTGCAACTGATCGCAGCGTATCGTAATCGTGGTCACCAAAAAGCAAAATTAGATCCACTAGGTTTGGCAAAACGCGAAGAAGTGCCAGATCTTGATCTTGCTGCGCACGGTTTAACCAAATCTGATTTAGATACCGTATTCAACACAGGCAACCTGGCGATTGGTAAAACAGATACCACGCTGGGCGAAATGGTTGAAGCGATGGAAGCAACTTACTGCGGTTCAATTGGTGCAGAGTACATGCACATTGTTGACACCAAAGAGAAACGCTGGATTCAACAGCGTCTTGAAAGTGCCCGTGGTCAGTATGGCTTCAATGCAGAACAGAAAAAACACTTCCTTGAGCGTTTAACTGCCGCTGAAGGTCTGGAAAAATATTTAGGTAATAAATACGTTGGTGCAAAACGCTTTGGTGTGGAAGGTGGTGAATCTTTCATTCCAATGGTTAACGAACTGATTCAACGTGCCGGTGCGGTTGGTTGTAAAGAAGTCGTGATTGGTATGCCACACCGTGGCCGTCTGAACTTGCTGGTTAACATCATGGGTAAAAACCCGGCTGACCTGTTTGGCGAGTTCGAAGGTAAATCTTTACACAAGAAAGGTTCGGGTGACGTTAAGTACCACCAAGGTTTCTCATCTAACGTAATGACCCCAGGTGGCGAAGTTCACTTGGCATTGGCGTTTAACCCGTCGCACCTTGAAATTGTTGGACCTGTGGTTGAAGGTTCGGTACGTGCCCGTCAAGTACGTCGTAAAGACATTGGTGGTGATGATGTATTACCATTAATTGTACACGGTGATGCTGCATTTGCAGGTCAGGGCGTGAACCAGGAAACTTTCCAGATGTCACAAACACGCGGTTATACCGTGGGTGGTACTGTGCACATCGTGATTAACAACCAGGTTGGTTTTACTACGTCCGATCCACGTGATGCGCGTTCTACAGAATACTGTACCGACATCGCGAAAATGGTTCAGGCGCCAGTATTCCACGTGAATGGTGATGATCCTGAAGCGGTAATCTTTGTAACGCAATTGGCACACGACTTCCGTCATACTTTCCGTAAAGACGTAGTGATTGACCTGTTCTGTTATCGTCGTCGTGGTCACAACGAAGCGGATGAGCCATCTGCAACCCAGCCACTGATGTATCAGGTGATCAACAAGAAAGCCACTACACGTACTTTGTATGCAGACCAACTGGTACAACAGGGCGTATTAGATCGCGCTGCTGCAGACCAAATGGTTGAAGACTACCGTGCTGATCTTGAAGCAGGTAACCACGTTGCCAATGCACTGGTTCTTGAACCGAACAAGAAAATGTTTGTGGACTGGACGCCGTACCTGGGCCATGAATATACCGACGAATGGGATACCACTTTCCCGGCTGAGCGCTTAAAAGAGCTTGGCGAAGGCATGCGTAAACTTCCAGAAGGTTTCGTGATGCAGCGTCAGGTGTCTAAAGTGATTGACGAACGTCTGAAAATGCAGACCGGCGAAATGCCGCTGAACTGGGGTGCTGCTGAAACTCTAGCTTATGCAACACTGCTAGATCAGGGTTACCTGGTACGTATTACTGGTGAAGACGTAGGTCGCGGTACCTTCTCGCACCGTCATGCCAAACTGCACAACCAGGTTGATGGCGAAACTTATATTCCACTGTGCCATGTGAAAGAAAACCAGCCACGTTTTGCTTTATATGACTCGCTATTGTCTGAAATGGCGGTACTGGCATTTGAATATGGTTATGCGACCACTATTCCACACGGTCTGATCATTTGGGAAGCACAATTTGGTGACTTCGCTAACTGTGCGCAAGTGGTGATTGACCAGTTCATCGCCTCTGGTGAAACCAAGTGGGAACGTGTATGTGGTTTAACCATGTTGCTGCCACACGGCTTTGAGGGTCAAGGTCCAGAACACTCATCTGCACGTTTAGAACGTTTCTTACAGCTGTGTGCTGAAGACAACATGCAAGTGATTACCCCGACTACACCAGCACAGATTTTCCACGCTTTACGTCGTCAGGCGATTCGTCCAATCCGTAAGCCAATGATTGTGATGTCACCAAAATCATTGCTGCGTCACAAGCTGGCAACTTCATCTCTTGATGAGCTGGCAACTGGTACTTTCCAGACCGTGATTGACGAAATCGACAGCAACATCAACAAGGCCGACGTAACCCGTCTGGTACTTTGTGGTGGTAAAGTGTATTACGACCTGCTTGAAAAACGTCGTGAAAAAGAATTGAACAACACGGCAATTGTTCGTATTGAACAGTTGTATCCATACCCAGAACAACGCATTGCGGAAATTCTTGAAGCTTATCCAAACGTGAAAGAATTGGTTTGGACTCAGGAAGAACCGAAGAACCAAGGTGCTTGGTTGTTCATCGCGCCGCGTCTATATGATGACGTGATGAAAGCTGGTAAACAGGTTCGTATCAGCTTTGCTGGTCGTGAGGCTTCTGCCGCTCCAGCGTGTGGTTCACCATATTTGCATGCAAAACAACAAGCTCAGCTCATTAATGACGCGCTTGCGATCGTAGCTGAATAACAGGAGATTCGAAGTAATGGCAACCGAAATTAAAGCACCGGTATTTCCAGAGTCAGTTGCAGATGGAACAATCGCGACTTGGCACAAACAACCAGGTGAATCAGTATCACGTGATGAAGTGATCTGTGACATCGAAACTGACAAAGTTGTTCTGGAAGTTGTAGCTCCTGCAGACGGTACGATTGCTCAAATCATTAAAAATGAAGGCGATACTGTACTTTCAAATGAAGTAATTGCACAGTTTGAAGAAGGTGCTGTATCTGGTGCTGCGCAAACTCAAGCAGTTCAGTCTGAAGAGAAAGTTGAACAGGCGGCTGCGAAAACTGAAGCAGGTGCAGCACCTGTAGTTGAGCGTGCTCAACCTGTTGCGGACCAGGCACCAGCAGTGCGTAAAGCATTGACTGAAACCGGTATCAACGCTGCTGACGTACAAGGTACAGGCCGTGGCGGTCGCATCACTAAAGAAGATGTGGCAAATCACCAGGCGAAACCAGCAGCTGCGCCTTTAACTGCAGCAGTAGGCGAGCGTATCGAGAAACGTGTTCCTATGACGCGTTTACGTAAGCGTGTAGCTGAGCGTTTACTTGCAGCGACGCAAGAAACTGCAATGTTGACAACATTCAACGAAGTGAACATGAAACCAATCATGGAAATGCGTAAGCAATATAAAGACGCATTTGAAAAACGCCACGGTGCGCGTCTTGGCTTCATGTCATTCTTCGTAAAAGCAGCGACTGAAGCGCTAAAACGCTACCCAGCAGTAAACGCATCAATTGATGGCGACGATATCGTTTATCACGGTTACTATGACATCGGTGTAGCTGTATCTTCTGACCGTGGTCTGGTGGTTCCTGTATTACGTGATACAGACCGTATGAACTACGCTGAAGTTGAATCTGGCATTGGTGCTTATGCTGCGAAAGCGCGTGAAGGCAAACTTGCGATTGAAGACATGACTGGCGGTACATTCACCATTACTAACGGTGGTACTTTCGGTTCACTGCTGTCTACGCCAATTCTAAACACGCCACAAACTGCTATTCTGGGTATGCACAAAATCCAGGAACGTCCTATGGCAGTCAATGGTCAGGTTGAAATCTTGCCAATGATGTATTTAGCGCTGTCTTATGACCACCGTTTAATCGATGGTAAAGAAGCGGTAGGTTTCCTTGTAACAATCAAAGAATTGTTAGAAGAGCCAGCTAAACTTATCCTTGACTTATAATTTATTAATTAAAAATCTCTCCTAACCCCTCTAAAAAAGAGGGAAAAGGTTCCCCCTTGAGCAAAAGGGGGGGATTTAGAGAGATTGATCGGAGATAAAAATGTCTCAACAATTTGATTTAGTTGTTATTGGCGGTGGTCCAGGCGGTTATGAAGCAGCCATTCGTGCGGCTCAGCTTGGTTTTAAAGTGGCATGTATCGAAAAACGCATCCACAAAGGTAAACCATCTTTAGGTGGTACCTGCTTAAACGTGGGCTGTATCCCGTCTAAAGCACTGCTTGATTCTTCACACCGTTATGAAGATACCGTTCATCACCTGGCTGATCATGGTATTACGACAGGTGAAGTAAACTTTGACCTGTCTAAATTACTGGCACGCAAAGACAAGATCGTTGACCAGTTGACTGGCGGTATTGACCAGTTGCTGAAAGGTAATGGTATCGAGTGGTTAAAAGGTACTGGTAAATTACTGGCGGGTAAAAAAGTTGAGTTTGTTCCTCACGAAGGTGAAACTCAGGTTCTAGAGCCAAAATACGTAATTCTTGCGTCTGGTTCTGTACCTGTGAACATTCCGGTTGCTCCTGTTGATCAAGACATTATTGTTGACTCTACTGGCGCGCTTGAGTTTCCTGAAGTACCGAAGCGTTTAGGTGTGATTGGTGCCGGCGTGATCGGTCTGGAGCTTGGTTCAGTATGGCGTCGTCTAGGTGCTGAAGTTGTTGTATTTGAAGCAATGGATGCCTTCTTGCCAATGGCGGATAAAGCGCTGGCGAAAGACTACCAGAAACTGCTAACCAAACAGGGTCTGGATATCCGTGTAGGCGCGAAAGTGTCTGGCACTGAAGTCAACGGTCGTGAAGTGACTGTAAAATACACCCAAGGCGGCGAAGAGAAAGAACAGACTTTCGACAAGCTGATCGTGTGTGTGGGTCGTCGTGCGTATGCTGAAGGCTTACTGGCTGATGACTGTGGTATCAAACTGACTGAACGTGGTCTGGTTGAAGTGAACGACTGGTGTGCGACTTCTGTTGAAGGCGTATACGCAATTGGTGACTTGGTACGCGGTCCAATGCTGGCACACAAAGCCATGGAAGAAGGCGTAATGGCAGTTGAACGTATTCACGGTCATGCTGCTCAAGTGAACTATGACACCATCATCTCTGTCATCTATACACACCCTGAAGCGGCGTGGGTAGGTTTAACAGAAGAGCAGGCCAAAGAAAAAGGTCATGAAGTGAAAACCGGTCAATTCGGTTTCGCAGTCAACGGCCGTGCTTTAGCTGCCGGTGAAGGTGCTGGTTTCGTGAAGTTCGTTGCCGATGCTAAAACAGATCGTTTACTGGGTATGCACGTGATTGGACCTGCGGCGTCTGACATTGTTCACCAAGGTATGATCGCGCTTGAATTTGTATCTTCAGTTGAAGATTTACAATTAATGACATTCGGTCACCCAACCTTCTCTGAGGTGGTGCACGAAGCAGCATTGGCCGTCGATGGACGTGCCATCCACGCGATTCAGCGTAAGCGTAAATAAATAAAAAAAGAGCGGTTTCGACCGCTCTTTTTTCATTTGGTGGTTGTTTTTGTTTGAATAATCATCTAAAACTAAAACGATAAAACTGTATAAATGTTAATACTCACGACGATGGATGTTGGAGTTTTAGCGAGTCATAAAAAAACGTGAAAAGTAGTAAAAGGTAAATAAATGAATCTACATGAGTACCAAGCCAAAGCGCTATTAAAAAAATATGGTATGCCGGTGCAGGAAGGTCTGCTTGCAACCAATGCAGATGAAGCAGTACAGGCATTTGAACAGCTCGGTGGCAAATTCGCTGTCATGAAAGCCCAGGTGCATGCGGGTGGCCGTGGTAAAGCGGGTGGTGTGAAAGTGGTGAAATCGGCTGAAGAAGCGGCAGAGTATGCCAATCAGCTGATCGGTACTCGACTGGTCACTTATCAGACCGATGCCAATGGCCAGCCGGTGAACAGTATTTTGGTGGCCCAGGATGTCTATCCGGTAGAGCGTGAATTGTATTTGGGTGCCGTGGTGGATCGTTCCAGCCGTCGCGTGACCTTTATGGCCTCAACCGAAGGTGGGGTCGAAATTGAAAAAGTTGCAGAAGAAACCCCAGAAAAAATTATTAAAGTTGAAGTTGATCCACTGGTTGGCTTATTGCCATTTCAGGCACGTGAAGTTGCGTTTGCCCTGAACTTAAAAGATGGACAAATCAACCAGTTTGTCAAAATCATGACTGCGGCGTATCAAGCTTTTATTGAAAATGATTTTGCCCTGTTTGAAATTAACCCGCTGTCTGTACGTGAAAACGGCGAAATTTTATGCGTCGATGCCAAAGTTGGTATTGATTCCAATGCGCTGTACCGTTTGCCGGAAGTGGCTGCGCTGCGTGACAAGAGTCAGGAAAATGAGCGCGAACTGAAAGCCTCTGAGTTCGATCTGAACTATGTAGCGCTAGAAGGCAATATTGGCTGTATGGTCAATGGTGCCGGTCTTGCCATGGCGACCATGGACATCATCAAACTGTATGGTGGTCAACCGGCCAACTTCCTTGATGTCGGTGGCGGCGCAACCAAAGAGCGCGTGATTGAAGCATTTAAAATTATTCTGGCTGACAATTCGGTTCAGGGAGTATTAATCAATATTTTTGGTGGGATTGTACGTTGTGACATGATTGCGGAAGCGATTATTGCAGCAGTTCAGGAAGTCAATGTCAGCGTGCCGGTGGTGGTACGTCTGGAAGGAAACAATGCTGAGCTGGGGGCCAAATTACTGGATGAATCTGGCCTGACCTTAATTTCTGCAAATGGCCTGGCCGATGCTGCAGAAAAAATTGTTGCTGCGGTAAAAGCTTAAGGAGATGCATCATGAGCGTATTAGTAAATAAAGACACAAAAGTATTGGTTCAGGGCTTCACCGGTAAAAACGGAACCTTCCATTCGGCCCAGGCGCTGGATTATGGCACGCGTGTTGTCGGCGGTGTAACTCCAGGTAAAGGTGGTCAAACCCATTTAGACCTGCCAGTATTTAACACCATGAAGCAGGCGGTCCGTGAAACTCAGGCTGACGCTTCGGTGATTTATGTACCCGCACCTTTTGTACTGGACTCGATTGTTGAAGCGGTCGATGCCGGTATTGAACTGATTGTGGTAATTACTGAAGGTGTACCGACCCTAGATATGCTAAAAGCCAAACGCTATTTAGAAACCAATGGTAATGGTACACGCCTGATTGGCCCGAACTGTCCGGGTATTATCACCCCGGGCGAATGTAAAATTGGGATTATGCCAGGTCATATTCATCAGCCAGGGAAAATCGGGATTATCTCGCGTTCAGGAACGCTGACTTATGAAGCGGTTGCGCAAACTACCAAATTGGGTCTGGGCCAGTCAACCTGTATCGGCATCGGCGGTGATCCGATTCCGGGCATGAACCAGATTGACTGTCTGAAGCTGTTTCAGGACGATCCTCAAACTGAAGCCATTATCATGATTGGTGAGATTGGCGGCACAGCCGAAGAAGAAGCAGCCGAATACATTCAGGCGCATGTGACCAAGCCTGTGGTGGGCTATATTGCCGGTGTAACCGCACCAAAAGGCAAACGTATGGGCCATGCTGGCGCGATTATTTCTGGCGGTAAAGGAACCGCAGAGGAGAAATTTGCTGCCTTTGAACGTGCCGGAATGGCTTATACCCGTAGCCCGGCCGAGCTCGGTTCAACCATGCTGAAAGTATTGCAGGACAAAGGTTTGGTGTAAAACCTACTGACTAAAAAACCCCAGTTCTTGGGGTTTTTTTATGGCAGAGAACATAGATAATGATGACGCTTCTATTGAGGAAAGAAGTAAAGCATACAAAACAAATAAAATGATTGTTTTGGTAATTGTGATTCACATCACACTTTAATAGAATGTCGAATAATAATTATCAGAAACTTGAGAATTTATATGATCAAAATAACAACGATCATGCCGATTCAGTGTCTGTCGCTTTGCTCTTTTTTATTTTTTTCTTCTGCTCATGCCAATATGCTTGATCAGCAACGTGAGCACGCGGTGGAGATGGTTCGGTCCGGACAGGTGGTCTCTGGACTCAATCGCTTGCAGGCGTTATTAGCTCAATTTCCCACAGATCAAAAGTTAATTGCGGATTATCTGGTTTTGGCCTATGGTCAGCCTGCGGTACATCCACAGGATTTATACCGCCTCACACAGCAGATTCAACCTAAAACCTTTCCTGCCTATGCCCAGGTCAGCGCCATCAAGGTGCTCCGTGATGCCAAGCAGTACGCTCAGGCCAAAGCGTATCTGGCTCGGTTTCAGCCTTTAAATGCCCAAGCCAGCGGCAAAAAAGTCTGGCACGCGGTACTGGAAGCCGAGTCGGGTCAGACAGCAGCTGCTAAAACATTGCTGAAAAACCTGCAATGGCAACAGCTCAGTGCCGATGACCTGAGTCTGTTGTCTTATACCTATCGTATTCTGAATATGCCGGTACAAGCCTTGCAGGCGGCCGAAGCCGGATTAAAAAAGAAAAGCAGTATTGCAGGCCATGAACAATATGTGCTGGCGCTGATGTTTAATGGCAAGCATCAGGCAGCAGAGCACTATCTGCTGCAACAACAGTTAGCACAGAGCCATCCTCGTTTGTTGCTGCAAGTCAAACAGCACCAGTTTTCTACCCGGATTCAGAATGCAGTACAGGCCTATAAAACGGCACAACTGCGCAGTGAATATGCAACAGCCTATACCGAGCTGGATGCGGTACTGGTCGATATGGCTGCACATGAATCACAGGTGGCAGCTGACGCCGAACTGCAGCGCGCATTCTATGCCGATTATCTGTATGCCTTGGGACAGCGTAAGCGTCATCAGCAGGTCTTGAAAATTGTGCAACAGCAGCATCAGCCAATTGCAAACTGGCCGGCTTATGTACGCCATGCCATTGCCGATGCCTATCTGGCCACCCGACAACCGGAACTGGCTGAACCGGTGTATTTAAGCCTGTTTCAGGAAAAGAACTATGCAGACTATACGGTGTATGCCGGTTTGTATTATGCCTATATCGAACAGGAAAAATTCAAGCAGGCTGATCAGCTGATTCAGGACATGGACCGTCAGTTACCGCGTTATCGTTATAGCGAGGCCAAAGGCGTGGACCGCAGTACCCATGAAGACCGGGAGCAGTATCTGGCTTTAAAAGGGCTGAACTATGCCTACCGCAACGAACATGCCAAAGCCGAGCAGTATTTTGAAACCCTGGTTTCAATTGCACCGAATAATCTGGCCTATCAGAACAATCTGGCACAAATTCAGCGCTGGCGTGAAAAACCACTGACTTCCCAACAAACGCTGGAGCAGTGGAATGGCCTGGATCAGGTCAGTCAAATCACCCAGATTAACCAGATGCAAAATGCCCAAGCCCTGAATGATATTAGGGGCTGGCGTCAGCTGAATCAGGCCTTGTTACAGACGGCTGCAGATGATACCGGTATGCAATTAAGCCGCAAAGAATTAAAGGATCGCGATCATTTCAGCATTCAGCATGAAAGTTATTTTTCTGAAAGTCGTTCCGATCAGGAACAGTTACTGAACCGTTTAAAAGGTTCAGAAGAGCGTACCCATTGGACCCGTCTTAACAGCCCGTGGCTAAATGAGCATTATCAGGTTTTTATTGACCATCAGCATCGGCAGGGGCGTTATGAAGATGGCACCCTGGATGATCCGCGTTTAGGTCTGGGTGTGGCCTGGTCCAAAGATCGCAAGTATGCCAGCCTGTTGCTGTCTCAATCTTTAGATGAAGACCGTGTGGGCGCTGCACTGGACTGGTCACACTGGTTAAATGATCATTGGCAATATCATCTGGCGGTGAATACCCAGGCCGATATTCCGTTGCAGGCAATGGCCAAAGCACATGAAGGACAGTCGTATCGGGCGGGTTTTAACTGGCAGGCCAACGAGTCGCGTAAAGCCGGTGCACAATTTCAATTGACCGATATTGATGATGGCAACACCCGTCAGGAATATCAGGCCTATTTTAGCCAGCAGTTTTATCAGGCCCCGCATCATCTGAGTCGTGCCACGCTCAGCGGCTATTATGGAAAAAATAAGCCCGTCGCCGTGGATTATTTTAATCCTGAATCCAGCCATAGTTTAGAGCTGAAACTGGAACATGACTGGATGACCTGGCGTCGTTATGAGCAACATTTTAATCAGCATTTTGAACTGACGCTGGGCACATTTGGACAGAAAGATTATTCCAATGAGCCGATATATAACCTGTTTTATCGCCATGACTGGCGTGTGTCACGAACCTGGAAACTGCACTATGGCATTGGTTGGGGCAGCCATCCGTACGATGGCAAAACAGAAGAAAAAACCTATGCAGTATTCGGCTTTGAAGGACGATTCTAATGCAAATGAAACCCGCTTTACTCCTGAGTGCCTGTATCGCTGCATGTGTTTATTCTCCTTTGACCGTGCAGGCCGAGACCAGCACAGCGCCAGCAGCAACTACAGCGCCGCTTGATGCGCAGGCCTATGAATTTGTTACCTTAACTTTTCATGATGTGCGTGATGACGTTGCCAAACAGGGTGACCGTGATCTATACGCCATCAGCACCCATAACTTTGCCCAGTTCCTGCAATGGATCAGGGAACATGGCTGGCAGCCTATTCGGTTAGAAGATGTCTGGCAGGCCCGTCAGCATAAGACAGCCTTACCGGAAAAAGCAGTATTAATAACTATTGATGATGGCGCGCTCAGCAGCTATAGCCATATTTTCCCCTTATTAAAGCTGCATCAGGTTCCGGCTGTTTTTGCTATTCCGACCAGCTGGATTAATGGCAATACCAAAGATGCCTATGAAGCCTATGGAGAGGGCAACCTGATGAACTGGCCGCAGATGCGTGAAATGCAGCAATCCGGTCTGGTCGAGTTTGCCTCACACAGTGATGACCTGCATCACGGGATTATTGCCAATCCGCAGCTAAACCAGCAGCCGGCCGCGATTACCCGTGAGTATTTCCCGGCCCAGCAGCGTTATGAGTCCGATCGCGCCTATGCGACGCGGGTGGTAAAAGACTTGCGTCAATCAAAGCAGATTCTGGATCGCGAATTAGGAATTAATACCCGTGCTATTTTCTGGCCGTATGGTGCGGTGACCAAGGAAACTGAAGCCCTGGCCCGTGAAGCCGGTCTACCAATGTCGTTTAGTCTGGGCAGCGTACTGACATTGGCCGATGCCGATACCACCTATCAGCGTGCCCTGATTACGGAAAACCCATCGCCAGAAGAAGTGTTTGGTGAAATTAAAGACTTCTTGATGAATAGCCGGGCGCCGCATAAGCAGCGTAAAAGTTTATTACGCATCAACCTGGCAGATCTGGCAGGGAGCAATATCACCGCATCAGAAGCACATTTGAGCCAGCTGCTCAATCAGGTCAATGCCTTTCAATCCAATACGCTGGTCCTAAATGCGGTGGCCGATCAGAATGCCGATGGTAAAATTGATGTGGCTTATTTTCCGAATCGGACCTTGCCGGTGGCTCAGGATTTGCTGAACCGGGTGGTATGGCAGGCCCGGACCCGGATTGCTAATCGGGTATATGCAGAAATGCCGCTGAGTCTGGAAACCCGGCAAGGTTATGATCTGGCAGAATTGACCGCAGATCTGGTGAAAAACAACAGCTCGATTGAAGGACTGATGATTGAAACCGGCGATGCGTTACATTGCGCCGTATTTCAGGCCGAATGGAATGCAAGCTGTCAGGCACAGCTGCAACAGGTATTGAGCATCAAGAACCGGACCAAAAGCCAGGGTAAATACTATGCCAATATCAGTAACAACTATCAGACTGCATTAAAGCTGGAGATTCAGAATCAGCCACTTGACGGACTGAAAAAACTGCTGCAGCAACTGCCGGATCATGCCGATTTCCTGTATCTGGCTGTCGATCCGTTGGCATCACCCCAAGCCATCAAACATCTGCATCAGGCTTTAAACCAGTTAAATGAGCGGGAAAAGCAGCATTTGATGATTAACTTGCAGATTAATCCGGACAGCACTGCAGCAGAGTGGCGACATTATCAGCAGAAATATCAGCAGCTGAGACGTCAGGGCATTCAAAAAATTGGTATTGATAATTATCAGCCGACCCATGGGCAGGCCGTGCATCAGCACCTGTACCGGGCGTTGAGCCTGAATGCAAGTCCGCTGAGTTATCGTGATCCCTATGTCCTGGAACAGGGAGAGCCGCAATGATGGAAGTGTTCTCGAAATTGAGTTTTAACGATTTTTATTTTGGTTTTGCATTTTTATATCCCTTGTTGATGGCCTGGCTGTGGATTGCGGGCGGGATCTGGTTTTATTTTAAACGGGAACATCGTCAGGATCATTTCCCTGAACCGAGCGATGAAGGCTGCAGTATTGTCATTCCTTGCTTCAATGAAGAAGAGCAGGTCAGACGTACCATCAAGTTTGCCATGCAAAGCCAGTATCCGGAATTTGAAGTGATTGCAGTCAATGATGGCAGTCAGGACCGGACTGCAGCAATTCTGGATGAGCTGGCCACGCAATATCCGAAGCTACGGGTGGTCCATCTGGCCGAAAACCAGGGCAAAGCCTATGCCTTAAGAGCCGGGGCAATGGTTAGTCGCTATGAATTTCTGGTCTGTATTGATGGTGATGCGCTGCTGCATCCACACGCGGTATTCTGGATGATGCATCAGCTGACCAGCTTTCCGCGTGTCGGGGCGGTTACCGGTAATCCACGGATTATTAACCGTTCCAGCGTGCTCGGTAAAATTCAGGTTGGTGAGTTTTCCTCGATTATTGGATTGATTAAACGCGCGCAGCGCACCTATGGCCGGATTTTTACCGTATCAGGTGCGATTGCCGGTTTTCGTAAAACCGCGCTGGACCGGATTGGCTACTGGCGTGATGACATGATTACGGAAGATATTGATGTTTCGTGGCGTTTGCAGTTCGACCACTGGGATTTGCAATATGTGCCCAAAGCCCTGTGTTATATCTATATGCCGGAAACGTTTAAAGGTCTCTGGAAACAGCGCTTGCGCTGGGCACAAGGCGGGATTGAAGTGCTGATTGCCTATGTGCCAAAACTGTTTAAATGGCACCTTAGACGGATGTGGCCGATTGTGATTGAATCGATCATCAGCGTGCTATGGGCCTATGTGATTATGGGCATCTTTGTGCTGTATTTTTATGGGCTGTTTTTCCCCTTGCCGGGTGAGTGGGCGATTCAATCGATTCTGCCGCAGTGGTACGGGGTGATTTTGGGCCTGACCTGTTTGCTGCAGTTTCTGGTCAGCTTAATGATCGATCATCAATATGATAAAAACCGTACCTTGAGAACCTATTTCTGGGTAATCTGGTATCCGCTATTTTTCTGGCTGATTACCGCGCTGACCACGGTGGTGTCTGTGCCAAAAACTTTGCTGAAAAAGCAGAAACGTGCACGCTGGGTCAGCCCGGACCGTGGTTTTACCAAGGAGCACGAGCATGGCTAAATTTAAAATGATTGAGGATGAAGCTCAGCTGGAGCTACCAGAATATATTGATGAGCCGCGCTATGTACGTAACAAGGCCGCAGGCTATGGACTATTCTTTCTGGGCTGGCTGGCCTGGATCTGGTTATTCCTGCCTCTGATCACTATGTTGCTGTGGCTGTTTCAGGGCTATACCGTATATGAGCAGCTGTTTGTGATGTCGGCACCGCAAAGCTCGTTCAGCCTGTTTTATCTGGGGCTGGCGATTATGGTGTTTATTCTGATTCTGCTGATCTGGGCTGTGTATAACTGGCTGCGTTTTCGTGATAATGAGCGCCGGGCTTTTCCGGAGCATATTCAGACTGAGCAGCTGGCGGAAAGTTTTCAGGTCGACACAACTGAAATGGCACATTTGCAGCAGGCTAAAAATCTGACCTTACATTATGATGAAGATGGACAACTGGAAAAATTTGAAGTTCATCAGCCGTTATCTTCATCATAGAACATCGAAAAACAGCCATAAAAAACGCAGCCTTAGCTGCGTTTTTTATTCACCTTATTTAAGTTGATGAGGTTTCCTGATTGATTTTCGGCTGAGATTTCAGGCTTTGGGTCAGACCGTTAATATCACCACCGTGAATACCCAGTTCACTCATCAGGCTGTCAATTAACGGTGCTTGCGAGCGATAGCGCAGGGCACTGTTCACCACCTGATCAGACAGGGCCACCTGACCATGACCGTGTTCGCTGCCATCGACATGCGCACTGCCCATCCCATTTAAACCATTGACGTGCAAAATCTTGATGTCGTCAATATTTTCCATTGGCTTGACACTTTCACGGATAATTTCTGGCAGGTATTTCAGCATGGCCAGACGCACCTGCATCTCCACCTGTTCCGTCGACAGGATGTTATTGGCTTCATTGACTGCACGGGTACCTTCAGCATCAACCTGATACTGTTTTTCCATCGCTTGTGCCAGCAGGACTTTGGCATCGGCTTCACCACGCGCTTTTAAACGCAGCTGTTCTGCATTGGCTTCTGCGGTAATCCGCACCGCTTCCGCTTCATCAACCGCCGCCTGTTTGCCGGCTTCAGCAGCAACGGTAATGGCAATCGCATCTTTTTCAGCGGCCTGCTTGGCAGCCACCAGCTCGACTGCCTTGGCACGTTCTGCGCGCTGGGTTTCACGTACGGTAATCACTTCCTCTTCTGCTTTTACCGCTTGAGCACGGGCTAAATCGGCCTGTGCTTTGGCTTCAGATTCGGCACGGGATTTTTCCGCAATGGCAATGGCACGGTCCTGTTCAGCCAGTTCAATGGTTTTCTTCTGTTCTACCTGGGCTTTTTGGACCAGCTGTTCTTTTAAAATGTTTTCATTGGCAACATCACGTGCCGAACCAATCCGTTTCAGTTCAATTTCACGTTCAGCAGCAATACGGGCTTCTTCCGCTTCACGTTTTTTGGCTGCTTCCTGGGCTGCAATTTCAGCCAGCTGTTCAGCACGGCGCACCGAAATTTCACGTTCTTGCTGTAACTTGGCATATTCTTCTTCACGTAGAATTTGCAGGCGCGCCTGTTCAGCTTCCAGGTTTTTGGCTTTAATGGCTAAGTCGGTATCCTGTTCAATGTCGTTACGTTTACGACGACGGTCTTCAATGGTTTCGGTCAGTTTGGTCAGACCTTCGGCATCGAAAGCATTTTGCGGGTTAAAGTAGCGGAAACTGGTCTGATCCAGTCCGGTTAAAGACACGGTTTCCAGTTCCAGACCGTTTTTAAACAGATCTTCCGATACCACCTGCTGCACTTTCTGCACGAAGTCGACGCGTTTTTCATGTAGTTCTTCCATCGCCATTTCTGCGGCTACAGCACGTAAAGAATCGACAAATTTCCCTTCGACCAGGTTTTTTAATTCATTTGGTGACATGGTTTTTTGCCCCAGCGTTTGTGCTGCGGTGGCAATAGATTCAGCGGTCGGTTTAACCCGCACATAAAATTCGGCCATGACATCGACACGCATACGGTCGCGGGTAATCAGGGCCTGATCTTCAGCACGGCGCACTTCCAGACGAAGGGTATTCATATTGACCGGAATAATTTCATGCAGCACCGGTAACACAATCGCACCACCGCCGAGAATGACATGCTCACCACCAAAACCGGTACGCACAAAGGAAATTTCCTTGCTAGAGCGACGATACAGACGGGCCAGGATTAAACCAATCACAAATAAGGCCAGGAAAATAATTCCGGCAATAATCAAGATGTTATACATATTTGAACTTAACATTGTTATCTCTTATGTTTTTCAGTTGTTAATTTAAATGCATGGCATAAAAGCCAATTTTGGTTCTCCCCGTTAAAATTACGGATTGACCCTGTTGAAAACTTTCGTCCTGTTCCGGTTCTACCAGAATATAGTGGGTCAGACCATGCTGATCCTGCACTTTGGCTTCTGCAGGAGAATTTAGAGTAGCCACACCTAAAATGATGGTGGCTGTGCGGCCAATCAGCTCGTCACTATAAATGGCGGTGGTTTCATCTTGCGGTAAAATGCGGGCAATCAGCATGGCGCTATAACGCACCAGAGGCATGCTTAGAAACAGACAGGCCGGTGCCATTATCCAGGCGGTAATATATTGTCCGGTCCATTGAAACAGTACAGATTGTAAAATCAGGCCAGACAGACCATATAAGGTCAGGAAAATAATCAGCCAGATCAGCAGCGGTACCCGACCAATGTACAGCCAGTCTAAAAACTGGACCAACAGGCCACTAGAACCATCAATATTCACTTCCACATCTTTATGCGGAATTAAGTCATCTGGCAGAAACTGGTCCAGAATGCCCTGACTGCCGCCACCGGCCAGTAACAGAAATACTTCCAGCAGGGCAAAGAAAAACAGCAGGCAGATACAGACACTAAAAATCAGATTGGAAGGGTGAGTGAGCAAATCCCACATAACTGAATACTCTATTGTTCTGTTGTGTTTAAATTATTGATATTCAAAATATATATTATTATTGAATGTGCCTAGCATAGCATTAGGTCGCGTTTTTGTCTAAAAAACCTGCATATTTTAGGCAAAAAAATACGCAATGATTGGGGTGATCATTGCGTAGAACAACGAATCTGCTTGCACAGTTTCGATAAAGGAGAAATGTTATGAATTAGGATTGCTCCTAGAACATGTGACTAGAATACGCCGGCATCAGGCCAGGTTCAGCAGCGTTCAGGTAAATTCATGTTAAAGATTGTTGCTTCTATAAAAATTGTGTGACATTTCTCTCCATATTTTCTCCATCATTGTAAACACGGCATAAAAAAAGCCTTTCGCGAGGAAAGGCTTTTCAAGATCAGCATGGATGCTTAGAAGCGGAACACACCTAAACCGGCTTTAACTTCATCTAAAGTGGCTTGAGTAATGTCGCGGCACTTATCGGTACCGGTTTTTAAGATATCCATGATGTAATCCGGATCTTTGGCCAGTTCTAAACGGCGTTCACGGATTGGACCAATCAACTCTTTTAAAATACCTTCCAGACGTTTTTTCACGGTACCATCCCCCAGACCGCCACGGCGATAATGGGCTTTTAATTCTTCCAGTTCTTCTTTGTTCGGATCGAAAGCATCTAGGTAGGTAAATACCACGTTGCCTTCAACCTGGCCCGGCTCTTCAATGCGGAGGTGGTTCGGGTCGGTGTACATGGCATTTACTGCTTTTTTAATGTCTTTGTCAGTAGCATCGAGCACAATAGTGTTGCCCAATGATTTTGACATTTTGGCTTTACCATCAAAACCAGGTAAACGGCCCACATTCGATAGCAGCGCTTTACATTCAGGCAGCAGGTCCTGACCCACCTGACGGTTAATGCGGCGTACAATTTCGTTGGTCTGTTCGATCATAGGAATCTGATCTTCACCCACGGGCACTACGGTCGCTTTAAACGCGGTAATATCGGCCGCTTGAGCAACCGGATAGCACAGGAAACCGGCTGGAATATCACGCTCAAAACCGCGCATCTGAATTTCAGATTTAATGGTCGGGTTGCGTTCTAAACGTGCCACAGTGACAAAGTTTAAATACAGCATGGTCAGTTCATTCAAGGCCGGCAGGCAAGACTGAACACAAATGGTGGTTTTGGTCGGGTCAATGCCCACGGCCAGGTAATCGGTCGCCACTTCAATAATATTGCGACGTACTTTTTCAAAGTTATCGGCGTTATCAGTCAGGGCTTGAGCATCGGCAAGTAAAAGATGTTGATGGTGAGAATCCTGTAAACCTACACGTGAACGTAAAGAACCTACAAAATGACCGAGGTGAAGTTGTCCGGTTGGACGGTCGCCAGTCAAAATAACAGGACGATTATCTTGATTACTCATTATCTCTTCCAAGTCGTTGTTACGACATTTCTATACCGATGATTGGGCTACATTGTACGGCATAATATTTTTGAATGTCACGGGATAAGCCGAACAGAATCAACAATTGTCTGGAAATTTTAAAGATTTATTAATGAAGTAAATACAGAATTTTGGAAGATTTCTCCTTAGAATAAGCCTAGAAAACGATAAGGATAAAAAATTATGGCGAGTAGCTTATTACTATTATTAGATGATATTGCCACTGTTTTAGATGATGTGGCGGTCATGAGTAAAATGGCCGCAAAGAAAACGGCCGGTGTACTCGGTGATGATCTGGCCCTGAATGCCCAGCAGGTCAGCGGTGTACGCTCGGAACGGGAACTACCGGTGGTCTGGCGCGTGGCCAAAGGTTCTTTTGTCAATAAACTGATTCTGGTGCCTTTAGCTCTACTGATTAGCGTGGTGGCGCCGTGGCTGATTAACCCGTTACTGGTCGTAGGCGGTTTATTCTTATGTTATGAAGGGGTTGAAAAAGTCCTGCATTCCTTGCACAAGAAAAAAGCCAAAACTGCCGAAGAAGCGCAGCAGGAATTAATTAAAACCGAAACCGATCTGGCCACATTTGAAAATGAAAAAATCAAAGGGGCAGTCCGAACCGACTTTATTCTCTCGGCAGAGATTATTGTCATTTCATTAGGTACGGTGGCTACCGCGGCCTTTGGCGTAAAAGTCACAGTACTAAGTATTATTGCCATCGCCATGACCATTGGGGTCTATGGACTGGTCGCATTTATTGTCAAAATTGATAATATTGGTTTGCATCTCTCGGAACAGGCTTCCAACTTTAAACAGTCGGTCGGGCGCGGCTTACTGGCCTTTGCGCCAATCTTGATGAAAATCCTGTCGATTGTCGGGACTCTGGCCATGTTCCTGGTGGGCGGCGGGATTATCAACCACGCTATTCCATTGGTACATCACTTTACCGAAGACAGTGTGGAATACGTGCAGGAAATTCCCAATATCGGCAGTATTTTTGGTGCACTTACTCCAACCTTGATCAATTTTGCTGTGGGCTTTATTGCCGGTTTGATTGTGGTGGCGCTAATTGGTCTGGTGAAAAAGGTCTGGCCACGTTCCAAAGCCTCTTAAACTATGTAAAATTCTAGCCAAGAGATAAAGATAATAAGGAGATTGCTATGCGTTGGAAAGGTCGTCGCGTCAGTAGCAATGTAGAGGATCGTCGCGGTGGTGGCGGTGCCAAAGCCGGGGGGATCAGTATTCTGGGTCTGGTGGTGGCTTTTGTGGCCTGGAAGTTTTTTGGGGTCGATCCGCAAACAGCCTATCAGGCCACCAAACAGGTGACCAATCAGGGGCAGAGCGCGGAAATGCGTGGTCTGGAAAATCCGACGCCGGAGCAGCAGGAATCGATGGAGTTTATTGGTACCATTCTGGCCGATACCGAAGATACCTGGACGCAGGTGTTTGCCCAGCAGCTGAACCAGCAATATGTGCCACCCAAACTGGTGATGTTTAATGGTGCGGTCAGTTCCGCCTGTGGCAATGCCAGCGCTGCCATGGGGCCGTTTTATTGCCCGGCCGATCAGAAAGTCTATTTAGATACCGGTTTCTTTAAAGATATGCGCACCCAGATGGGAATTTCCGGCGAGCAGAACCAGACTGAATTATCGCGTCAGGATCAGGCTGGAGATTTTGCCCAAGCTTATGTGATTGCACATGAAGTCGGCCATCATATTCAGACCATTCTGGGGATTTCTGGACAGGTACAGCAGATGCGTCAGCGTGCCAGTCAGGTCGAAGGCAACCAGTTATCGGTTCGTCAGGAACTCCAGGCCGATTGTCTGGCCGGTGTCTGGGCGCATCATAACCATCAGCGTACCCAATTCCTGGAACAGGGCGATGTACAGGAAGCGATGGATGCCGCACATAAAATTGGTGATGACTATTTGCAGAAACGTTCGAGTGGACAAGTGGTGCCAGATAGCTTTACCCATGGCACCAGTGCCCAACGCGTGCAATGGTTTAATACTGGTCTGAAGTCAGGCAATATGAATGATTGCGATACCTTTGGACAAGCCATCTAAAGCGTTGCATCCGCTTTTTAACTCAAGGTGAATACAGGAGGATGTGCAACTGCATGTCCTCTAGTTTTTCAAGCCTAGCTTTTCTAACCAGCACAGCTTTTCATCCCAATAGATTTCAACACCCTAAGATTCTTTTTATGTCTATTCCAGTACGTCCCAGTCAGGAGTTGGCCGCTTATATCACCGCGGTGATTGCCCAGATTCCACCTGGTAAAGTCACCACCTATGGTCAGATTGCAAAACTGGCCGGTTTGCCGAAACATGCGCGGCTGGTGGGTTATGTACTGAAACATCTGGCACCGGGGCATGTGTTGCCGTGGCATCGGGTGCTAAATGCGCAAGGGAAAATTAGCCTAAGCAAAATCAATGCACACGGTGAAAATATACAAGCGTTAAAATTGATGCAGGAGGGTGTGGTAGTCCTGAATAACAAGGTGAGCTTAAAGCAGTATCAATGGCAGCCCTAAAAATAAAAATTCCCTATACCCGTAGGTACAGGGAATTTTCTGGAGGAAAGATTAACGTACAATAAGTACAGGAACATTACCTTCGCCCAGTACGCTTTGCGCGACGCTACCGAGGAATAACTTTTTCAAACCGGTACGGCCATGAGAACCCATCACAATCAGGTCTGCATTCATTTCAGTTGCAGCACGTGCAATTTCACGATGAATCACTTGACCTTCAAGCAGACGAGATTCAACTGCTACACCTTGTTCCTGGAATTTTGCTTTGGCTTCATCCAGTGTTTTGAGAATAGATACACGCGCACGTTCAATCAGGTCATTGGTCTGGCCTGCTGAAATGTATTCTGATGCAATATATGGATCTAGTGTTAACACCTGTGCAACGGTTACTTTACTGCCGAAAGCTTTGGCAAGCTCGACTGCTTTGGCAACTGCTGCGTAAGAAGTTTCAGAACCGTCCACTGGAACTAAAATGTGTTGAAATGCCATCGTTATTTCTCCTTATTGTGTCATTCAACAATAAAAAATTGAGGGAACACTTTCTATTGCCTTAATCTTATCTTAGCGCTTATTTTTAAATAATAAAACCCAGTAATTTCATAGGGATAATTATTTTTTAAGGAAGTTTAAGCCTTTCTAATTTAACATATTTTTGAGTAATTAATCAGCAGTTTACACTAAAGTTGAAGGCTTATTTCATTAAGTCTGGCTTTAGAGTGAGTTTAGCTCAGGTTTTTGAGTTTTAATATCGTTTAGATGAAAGTTTTGACCTGATGCTTGGCCTAAGCAAAAGTCCAAGGGAATAATCAGCAGTCTTTGAAATAATCAACCAGAGCAGCAACATCCTCTGTCTGCAACTGTTCCCGCATCTTTAAAAACTGCTTTTCATCCATCTCGTATAGTTTAAGGGAAAGCAGTTTTTCTATATCTTCTTGTGGAAAGCGGTATTTAATAATTTTAGCAGGGACCCCACCCACCACGGCATAAGGTGGTACATCTTTAGTCACTACTGCACCTGTTGCCACAACAGCACCTTCACCGAGTGTGACACCTTGCATAATCATGGCGCGTGAGCCAATCCAGCAGCCATCACCAATAACAGTATCGCCAGCAGGTACAAAACTGCGCGTATCGAAAGGAAACGCTGAAATCCAGTCTGTTCGGTGCAGCTGATTGCCACCCATCATAATCACGCATTCCGCGCCAAAGCAGACGAAATTCCCAATATACAGCTGATCAATCGGTTTCTCTGGTGTTGAAGGTTTGTCATGTAAATACCGCACCACACAGCGCTCGAATCCTTGGTCCCAATAGGCTGAATAATAAGAATAATTTCCCTTAATATGAATATTCGGATTGTTTACAGTTTTCGAGATAAATTCGAACTCACACCAATGCTTCACAGGGGAATTAATTAACTTTTCAGACATACGGGAACTAGCATGATGAGGAATGTGCCATTATACCGAATTGTGATTCACGCTGAATCAAGAATCTCAATAGGGCGTGTAAAGCAAATTTTAAGCTCACTACAATCTGAGCTAAGCAGCGTGAGGAATACGGGCAATGACTTTAATTTCAAAATCAAAACCGGCTAACCAGGTGACACCTACCGCAGTCCAGTTCGGATAGGGCTTTTGGCTAAACACCTGACTTTTCACTTTCATAATACTTTCAAACTGTCGTTCTGGGTCAGTGTGAAAGGTGGTTACATCAATAATATCGTCGAAAGTACAGCCAGCCGCTGCCAAGGTTGCAGCCAGATTCTGAAATGCGAGTTCTACCTGTTTTTCAAACTCAGGTTCAGGGCTACCATCTTCACGACTACCGACCTGACCGGATACAAATAATAAATCCTGCGATTGAATAGCAGCGGAGTAGCCATGTTGTTCATACAGGGCATGGTGATCTTTCGGGAAAATTGCGGTTCTGGTCATCATCATTCTCATTTGGTTATTTTGTTGGGGACTAGCAAGACACATATTTCACATACGGGTCGTATGTAAACATAATTGACATACGCTTCGTATGTCAATTAGAATTTTTATACTTTTTAAGTGATGGAAGCGATGTCTATACGTGAATTAAAAATGGCGCAAACCCGCAAAAGACTCATTGAAGTTGCACGACAGGCATTTGCCACCTACGGTTATGCGGAAACTTCAATGGATAAACTCACAGCGGAGGCCGGTTTCACCCGTGGTGCGCTGTATCATCATTTTGGAGATAAACGGGGTTTATTTGCTGCTGTCGTCGATCAAATTGATTCGGAAATGGCTGAACAGGCAAAACAACAGCTCCAGCATCCAGAAGATGTGTGGGATGGATTAATCCAAGAAGGGCGGACGTATATTGAAAATGCGCTGAATGCAGAGTTTCAGCGCATTGTATTAAGAGATGGACCGGCGGTATTAGGCGATCCTGCGCATTGGCCAAGTCAGAATAAATGTTTAGCGTCGACACGTGAATGTATTGTGCAGTTACTGGCCCAAGATCGGCTGAAGCCCGTTGACCCGCAAGCTGCGGCTGTGCTGTTAAATGGTGCTGCAATGAATGCTGCACTGTGGGTGGCATTCAGTGAATCTCCTGAACAGGTCTTAGCGCAGGCTTTACATGCGTTTGAATTATTCGCTTCCGGTTTCTTAAAATAAGGTCTGATTTTTTCAGGTTGAAAATAAAAAGCCCCTCAAATGAGGGGTTTACGTAATCTGGGCATTGAATTGATTAGATGTATTCAACGCTTACGATTTCGTATTCAACTTCACCTTGTGGAGTTACGATTTTCACATCGTCGCCTTCGTTTTTACCCAGCAGGCCACGCGCAATCGGAGAGTTCACAGAGATCTTGTTGATCTTAAAGTCTGCTTCGTCATCGCCTACGATTTTGTAAGTTTTGCGTTCTTCAGTGTCCAGATTCTCAATAGTCACAGTGACGCCAAAAACTACACGGCCGTTTTGCTCCAGTTCTTTAACATCAATCACCTGGCAAGCGCCCAGTTTACCTTCGATGTCCTGAATACGGCCTTCACAGAAAGCTTGCTGCTCACGCGCAGCATGATATTCCGCGTTTTCTTTTAAATCCCCATGCTCACGTGCCTCTGCAATCGCTGCAGTAATACGTGGACGATCCACAGTTTTCAGTTGGTGTAATTCTTTCTCTAAGGCAAGTTTGCCTTCGGGAGTCATAGGATAACGTTGCATAGTTGTCCCTCAGTAATAAAAATGAAAGTCTATAAATGAAAAAAAGCCCGCCACCGAGAAGGTGACGGGACTTCTCAGTAACGAATTAACCTACTGTTAAATCTTGCAAACGATATACATCCATTGGCAATTTAATTGCTAAAGCTTGGCATACAGCATCAGCACCATTCAAGGTAGTTGTGTTATACACTTTACCTTGTAGCGCTGAACGACGGATCGAGAATGAATCTTCCTGCGCTTTTTTACCTTCAGTCGTATTGATTACAAGGTGGATTTCGCCGTTTTTAATACGGTCCACAATATTTGGACGACCTTCAGTTACTTTGTTTACGCGTTCACATTCAAGATCAGCTTCGCTAATCACTTTAAATGTACCATCAGTTGCAAGAATCTTGAAGCCTAGGTCAATCAATTGTTTCGCAATGCCTGCTGCACGAGGTTTATCTGAGTCACGTACAGAAATGAATGCGTGTTTCACTTCACCTTCTGTTGGTAGACCAGGTAAGCGCTCATTCGCACCAAGAACAGCTTTATAGAATGCTTCACCGAATGTTTTACCAACACCCATGACTTCGCCAGTCGATTTCATCTCAGGGCCAAGGATTGGGTCAACACCAGGGAATTTGTTGAATGGGAACACCGCTTCTTTAACAGAGAAGTGTTCAGGGATAATCTCTGAAGTAAAGCCTTGTGACTCTAGAGATTGACCCGCCATACAACGTGCAGCAACTTTCGCTAAAGATTCGCCGATACACTTAGAAACGAACGGCACAGTACGTGATGCACGTGGGTTCACTTCCAGGATGTAAACGTCTTCGCCTTTAACCGCAAACTGAACGTTCATTAGACCAATTACGCCAAGTTCTTTTGCCATTGCAATTGTTTGACGACGCATTTCGTCCTGAATCTCTTTAGATAGAGAGTAAGGAGGAATTGAACACGCAGAGTCACCTGAGTGAATACCCGCTTGTTCGATGTGCTGCATGATGCCGCCGATTACCACGTCTTTACCGTCAGAGACACAGTCTACGTCAACTTCGATCGCATCATCCAAGAAGCGGTCAAGAAGTACAGGCGCTTCGTTTGATGCTTGAACTGCATCACGTAAGTAACGTTTTAATTCTTCGTCGTTGTATACGATTTCCATCGCACGACCACCAAGCACGTAAGAAGGACGTACTACAAGTGGATAGCCAACTTTCGCTGCTTCAGCCATACCTTCTTCAGCAGATTTTACGATGCTGTTGTTCGGTTGACGAAGTTGCAAACGTTGAATCATTTGTTGGAAACGTTCACGGTCTTCTGCACGGTCAATTGCATCAGGCGATGTACCGATAATTGGTGCACCAGCTTCTTCCAAAGCACGAGCCAGTTTCAGCGGAGTTTGACCGCCGTACTGCACGATAATGCCTTTAGGCTTTTCAGTACGTACGATTTCAAGAACGTCTTCAAGTGTAATCGGTTCGAAGTACAGACGGTCAGACGTGTCATAGTCAGTTGAAACCGTTTCAGGGTTACAGTTCACCATGATAGTTTCATAACCGTCATCACGCATTGCCAGGGCAGCGTGTACACAGCAGTAATCGAATTCGATACCTTGACCAATACGGTTAGGACCGCCACCAATCACCATGATTTTGTCACGGTTAGACGGATTAGATTCACACTCTTCGTCATAAGTTGAGTACATATAAGCAGTATCAGATTCGAATTCTGCTGCACATGTATCCACACGTTTGTAGACTGGAGTTACGCCCAGGTTCCAACGGTGCTTACGGAATTGTTTTTGTGAAATACCCATCAGGTTGGCAATACGGTGATCAGATAAACCTTTGCGTTTCAATGAGCGGATATTGTCAGCGTTAAGATCACCAAAACCTAAAGATTTGATTTGTTCTTCAGTTTTAACGATGTCTTCGATCTGGATCAGGAACCAGCGGTCGATGTTGGTTGCTGCAAATACTTCATCAAGCGTGAAACCGTGACGGAATGCATCAGCCACATACCAGATACGTTCTGGACCTGGAACTTTAAGTTCCTGAAGAATCTTCTCGCGCGCACCTTCAGTACCCACTTCGATTTTTTCATCAAAACCAGTTGCACCAACTTCAAGACCACGCAGGGCTTTATTGACAGATTCCTGGAAGTTACGGCCAATCGCCATGACTTCACCTACAGATTTCATCTGAGTCGTCAGTGTTGCATCAGCTTGCGGGAATTTTTCGAAGTTGAAACGTGGAATCTTGGTAACAACGTAGTCAATTGCCGGTTCGAACGATGCTGGAGTTGTACCCCCAGTGATGTCATTCTTCAGCTCATCAAGAGTATAACCAACAGCCAGTTTCGCTGCGATTTTCGCAATCGGGAAACCAGTCGCTTTAGATGCCAGTGCTGATGAACGCGATACACGCGGGTTCATCTCGATGATCACCATACGGCCATCTTTCGGGTTAATACCGAACTGAACGTTAGAACCACCCGTTTCAACACCGATTTCACGCAGAACTGCTAAAGATGCATTACGCATCAACTGGTATTCTTTATCAGTCAGTGTTTGTGCAGGCGCAACAGTGATCGAGTCACCGGTGTGCACGCCCATTGGGTCGAAGTTTTCGATCGCACATACAATGATACAGTTGTCGTTTTTGTCACGAACAACTTCCATCTCGTACTCTTTCCAGCCAATCAATGATTCATCGATCAATAACTGGTGAGTAGGAGAGAGGTCGAAACCGCGTTCACAGATTTCCAGGAATTCTTCACGGTTGTAAGCAATACCACCGCCTGAACCACCCATAGTGAATGATGGACGGATAATCACAGGGAAGCCGAAGCGCGCTTGAATCTCAAGTGCTTCTTCCATAGATTCAGCAATAGCCGCTTTTGGACATTCCAGACCAATTTTACGCATTGCTTCGTCAAACAGTTTACGGTCTTCTGCTTTTTCAATCGCTTCTTTGGTCGCGCCAATCAGCTCAACATTGTATTTTTCTAAAATACCGTTGGTATCCAGAGCAAGGGCACAGTTCAGTGCAGTCTGGCCGCCCATGGTTGGTAAAACTGCATCTGGACGTTCTTTTTCAATGATCGCTGCAACGGTTTGCCAGGTAATCGGTTCGATATACGTTGCATCTGCCATTGCAGGGTCAGTCATAATGGTTGCCGGGTTAGAGTTCACCAAAATAACACGGTAGCCTTCTTCACGAAGCGCTTTACACGCTTGCGCGCCTGAATAGTCAAACTCACACGCCTGACCAATCACAATAGGACCAGCACCGATAATTAAGATGCTTTTAATGTCTGTACGTTTAGCCATGATGCTTCCTTAATTACTTCTTAGATGCTTCGATAAGTTCGATGAAATGATCAAACAATGGTGCGCAGTCATGTGGACCAGGGCTTGCTTCAGGGTGACCCTGGAAGCTGAACGCAGGTTTGTCTGTGCGATGAATACCTTGGTTAGTACCATCAAACAGTGAGCGATGAGTCACACGCAATACCGCAGGCAAGGTGCTTTCATCCACTGCGAAGCCGTGGTTTTGAGAAGTAATCATCACTGTACCAGTTTCAATGTTTTGTACAGGATGGTTGGCACCGTGATGGCCGTGAGGCATTTTCACAGTCTTGGCACCGCTTGCAAGCGCAAGAATCTGATGACCTAGGCAAATCCCGAATACAGGAATATTGCGGGCATCTTCTACAATTGTTTTTACAGCTTCAATTGCGTAGTCACATGCAGCTGGATCGCCAGGGCCGTTCGACAGGAACACGCCATCTGGATTTAACGCAAGTACGTCAGCAGCAGGGGTTTGTGCAGGCACAACGGTCAGTTTACAGCCGCGGTCTGCCAGCATACGCAGGATGTTGGTTTTGACACCGTAGTCGTATGCAACCACATGGAATTTAAGTTCAGGTTGAGTAAAGCCTTTGCCAAGTTCCCATGAGCCTTCGGTCCATTCAAAACCGTTCGGGTCACAGCATTCTTTTGCAAGGTCTAAACCGTTTAAGCCGCCAAATGCACGTGCTTTTGCAATTGCTTCTTCTTCAGTGATATTTTCACCAGCCAGAATACAACCGTTTTGCGCACCTTTTGCACGTAAAATACGAGTCAGCTTACGCGTGTCGATATCGGCAATGGCAACCACATTGTGTTGCTTCAGGTAATCCGCTAAAGACTGTGTAGAACGGAAGTTGCTATGCAATAAAGGCAAATCACGAATGATTAATCCGTTGGCCCATACTTTATGAATACGACCAGATTCTGCGTCTTCTTCATTACAACCTGTGTTACCAATATGCGGGTAAGTTAAAGTCACAAGTTGCTGTGCATAACTCGGGTCAGTCAAAATTTCTTGATAGCCAGTCATGGCAGTGTTAAAAACGACTTCACCAGTCGTACTACCCGATGCACCGATTGACGTTCCTTTGAAGATCGTACCGTCGGCAAGGGCTAAAATGGCGGGGGTGCTCAAACCAAAGCTCCTGAAATTTAGGCTGTAAAAAAGCGAGTAGACGAAAAAAAGGAAGGCTACTATACAACCTACCCTCCTCACATCTGCTCGCTTGAACTTAACAGCGCATTATACGCACCAACTCTGAAAAAGTCCACGTTCTTGAAGCGGAATATCCAATAAAAAAGTATTCTTTTGGTGCAAAAGCATGTTTGTCACGCAATGTCACAGAAATGTAAGCATTTAATAATTGTCTAACAAATCAAAACTTAAATTTTATCTGTTTCTACTATGCTGTGGTCTTTCATAATAACAGGCGGGTGAACGGCAATGACAGCAGAACAAAAACAGCCAGCGGCTAAAAACTCCTTAAAAGATGTGGTGGCAGAAGGCACTGAAAAGCTTGAACAGGCAGCACAAGAGGCCAAGCAGCAGGTCACTGAAGCAGTCGGGGAGACCCAGGAAAAACTGCAGACCGAAGCGAAAAAATTTAATGGCAGCGTGCAGGAGCAGCTCAGCCAGCTCAAGAAAGAGCTACTGCAGAAAATTGAATCGCTCAAGGAGCATTTTGGCAGCTCACAAAAAGATCTTGGTGAACTGAAAGAGTTCGTGAAAACCGAGTTTAATGCGGTGATTGAAGATTTGAATAAAATTGGCAAAGAGCTTAAAGCCGATGTCAGCCAGATTTCAGTCAAGCATAAAGACCAGTTAACCGAAACCTTCAAGCGCTCCAAAGAACATACATTGGAAACCTGGAAAAAAGTGGTACCGGCGAAAGAGGCGGCACCTGCTTCTGAAACCGACACCACCCTTAAAAGCTAAGGTGTGTCGTAGCGGCTGCGTGCGATGCAGGCAATAAAAAAGTGAGGTCATGTGCCTCACTTTTTTATACTGCGCTTCAGTCCTGACATAATGCCTAAAACTGATGCAGCCAATCGCGCTTGTTATGAAAATCGGCCTGTGGGCTGCTGTGCTGCATGGCGTAATAGTGTTCACCTTCAGAAGTGTTTAACACGGCGGTTAAACCAATGAATAGATCCGACCACTTTAATTTATGCTTGGCCATAAATTCGCCCAAGTCCAGACTGACATTCAATCCATAATGGGTACGTTTTAGCTGGTTGAGCTCAATATCATAGGCGGCTTGCGGCGGCATATCTTCTGGATAGCGATATTCCTCAAACTGATAGGCCTGCCAGGCTTGAGATGGAGAAAGATTAATTTCACGATAAAAATCTTCCCCATGAACCCCAATAAACACCTCAAAACAGGTGTTCTGCCAGAGAAAATCCTGACGCGGATGCGCAGACACCAGATCGGGCCATTGCACATACTGGTTCGGATCACGCAGCCAGTAACCAATATTCAGGTTAAACAGGCTTTGCTGCTCAATCGCTCCGACCAGGGAGATGGCCTGAAAACGGCGATCAAAAGCACTCAGTTCATAACTTGCCATAAGAAAAAATTATTTTGCCAGATGCGCGTGACGAACCAGGTTCGATAATTTAGGATTTTGCGGTTTGGCTTTTTTATACAGCAGGGCAATTTTACCAATAGTCTGTACCACTTCTGCACCGGTCGCTTCTGCAATTGCTTCAATTACAGCTGCACGTGCTTCACGGTCTTCACCGCCAATTTTCACTTTAATCAGTTCGTGGTCGTTTAACGCACGCGTGGTTTCTTCAATGACATTTTCAGTAAGCCCTTGTCCGCCAATCATCACAACCGGATTGAGTGCATGACCGATTTGACGTAAACGCTTGCGTTCCTGAATAGATAAAGCCGCCATAAAAATAACCTGATTTTAAAAACGGCTTAGTATAGCAAATCCCAATTTGAAACGCTGTAAAATCTGCGCAAATAATCGATGCAAATAATAGAAAAAATCGCACCCTCTACGTCCATTTAACTACACATCTGTACTGCAAGCGCGGCAATTTTCACGTACAATTATAAATTAGAAGGTTTTTAATATTTAGAGAGTTATGGCAACACGCATTACCAACCAGAAATTATCCAAAAGTAGTCGTGCGTGGATGAGAGAGCACCTGGATGACCCTTTCGTGAAAAAAGCCCAGAAGGAAGGTTATCGTGCGCGTGCTGCGTATAAACTGCTAGAGATTCAGGAAAAATATAAAATTATCAAACCCGGCATGACGGTGGTCGATCTGGGTGCTGCGCCCGGCAGCTGGTCGCAAATTGCAGGCAAACTGGTCGGTGACAAAGGTCTGGTGATTGCATCGGATATTTTAGCAATGGATGCCTTGCCAGATGTGACCTTCCTGCAAGGTGACTTCCGTGAGGAAGAAGTTTTTGAAAAATTGTTAAATATTTTAAATGGCCGGACTGTAGACGTTGTAATTTCCGATATGGCCCCCAATACATCAGGTAATAGAGCGGTAGATCAGCCACGACAAATCTATTTATGTGAACTGGCTTTGGACTTTGCGCAAAAAGTGCTGGGGCCAAACGGACAGTTTGTCGTGAAGGTGTTCCAGGGGTCTGGCTTCGATGAATTTCGCAAGCAGGTCGTCGACAGCTTCGATGTATTAAAGACTGCAAAACCGGCAGCTTCTCGTGCACGTTCGAAAGAAGTGTTTTTGATCGGACAGGGCCGGAAGAAGGCATTCAAATAAAGTTTACTTGCCAAGCCGTTAAAAATTGTGCATTTTGTACGTTTTTAAGAGTTTTGTAGGCTGATCTTCAGCTTTAACATTAAGGTCACCCTGTAAAGGGCATGATCAAATTAGATTGATATGGGAATAAAGCTTTGAGCGATCTCTTCAAGAATGCCGTATTGTGGCTAATTATACTTGGTGTACTGATTCTGATTTTCAGTAACATCAATGGCAGTGATAAGCCAACGTCAATGAACTATTCCGAGTTCGTTGCGGCGGTGGATGCTGGTCAAATTAAAAAAGTTACAATTGATGGCGAAAGAATTAGTGGTGAAAAAGCCAATGGCTCACCATTTGAAAGTATTCGTCCGGCGGTTCAAGATCCTGAACTCATGCCGAGCCTCATTGAAAACAACGTTGTTGTTGAAGGTACTGCACCTCAACGTCAAGGTTTGTTGATGCAACTACTCATTGCTAGTTTCCCTGTACTTTTAATCATTTTGTTATTCATGTTCTTTATGCGCAACATGGGTGGCGGTGCAGGTGGTAAAAACGGCCCAATGAGCTTTGGTAAGTCCAAAGCGAAAATGCTGTCTGAAGACCAGATTAAAGTAACCTTTGCCGATGTTGCAGGTTGTGATGAAGCCAAACAGGAAGTGGTTGAAATTGTCGACTTCCTGAAAGATCCGGCCAAATTTAAACGTTTGGGTGCAACCATTCCGAAAGGCGTGTTAATGGTTGGTCCTCCGGGTACCGGTAAAACTTTGCTGGCAAAAGCCATTGCTGGCGAAGCCAAAGTGCCATTCTTCAGTATTTCAGGCTCTGACTTCGTAGAAATGTTCGTGGGTGTCGGTGCATCTCGTGTCCGTGACATGTTCGAGCAGGCGAAACGTCATGCGCCATGTATTATCTTTATTGACGAGATTGATGCGGTCGGTCGTCACCGTGGTTCAGGTACCGGTGGTGGTCACGATGAGCGTGAGCAGACCTTAAACCAGATGCTGGTCGAAATGGACGGTTTTGAAGGCAACGAAGGTATTATCGTCATTGCTGCAACCAACCGTGCCGATGTACTGGATAAAGCTTTATTACGTCCAGGTCGTTTTGACCGTCAGGTGATGGTGGGCTTACCCGATATTAAAGGTCGTGAGCAAATCTTGAATGTTCACCTGAAAAAATTGCCTTCAACCACAGGTGTGGATGTAAAAGTCCTTGCACGTGGTACACCGGGCTTCTCGGGTGCACAGTTGGCCAACTTGGTGAACGAAGCGGCGCTATTTGCTGCACGTCGTAACAAGAACACGGTCGACATGCATGACTTTGAAGATGCCAAAGACAAGCTGTACATGGGTCCTGAACGTAAATCGATGGTGATTCGTGAAGAAGAACGTCGTGCAACGGCTTATCATGAAGCAGGCCATGCCATTGTGGCAGAAATGCTGCCGGGTACGGATCCTGTGCATAAAGTCACGATTATGCCGCGCGGTTGGGCGCTGGGTGTAACCTGGCAGTTGCCTGAGTTTGACCAGACCAGCCATTACAAAGACAAGATGCTGAAAGAAATTTCAATCCTGTTTGGTGGTCGTATTGCTGAAGAAATTTTCATTAATCAGCAGTCTACCGGTGCATCGAACGACTTTGAGCGTGCAACCAAAATGGCGCGTGCCATGGTGACCAAATACGGTATGTCGGATAAACTGGGTGTGATGGTTTATGAAGATGATTCACAGCAATCCTTCATGGGCAGCCTGGGCAGCCGGACCATTTCTGAAGCGACGCAGCTGGAAGTGGACCGTGAAGTGCGCCGCATTCTGGATGAGCAATATAAAGTGGCCTGGGATATCCTGGAAAACAACAAAGATATTGCCCATGCTATGGTAAAAGCGCTGATGGATTGGGAAACCATTGATCGTGAGCAGATTCGTGACATTATGGAAGGTCGTGAACCACAGCCACCAAAAGTATATGTTGCAGAAAATCCGGTGATTGATGTAACCCCAAGCAATGGTCCAAGCACACCACCACCATTGCCAGCCAACTAAGAATATTTTAAGAAAACCACCTTCGGGTGGTTTTTTTTATGGCTATTATTTTTTCATATCTATTTGAATGCTATAGTCAATTCATAAAAATCAATGAGTAAAAATAAGAATGAATTTACCTGTGCTGGAATCCAGTATTTATCAGCTACGTTTGGAGCCACTGAGCTGGGAACATTTTGCAGACTTAGAAACTGCATGTGCCGAAGGGGACTTAGGGGAAGTTTTATATAACTCGGTGCCTTACCTACATAAGCTTAGAAATTACTTTATTCAAGCTTTTGAACAGCAGTCCAAAGGTGAAAGAATGGCCTTTGCCGTGATTGATCTGAATTCGGGCCGAGCCATTGGCACCACCAGTTACCATGATGTTAAGCCGGAAATTCCACGCGTTGAAATTGGCTTTACCTGGTATGCCAAACCTTATCAACGAACCTATGTAAACCGGGTCTGTAAATATCTTTTGTTGCAGCATGCTTTTGAAGAGCTGAATGCTCAAGTGGTAGGCTTTCGGACTGATCATCTGAATCTTAAAAGTCAGAAAGCTATTGAAGCTCTGGGTGCCAAACAGGATGGCATCATCAGATGTCATATGCTGCGTAAAGATGGCGTGACACTCAGAGATAGTTATATCTACAGTATTTTAAAAAGCGAATGGGTCGATGTGAAAGCATTACTGCAATCCAAGCTGATTCAATATTCTAATAAGAATTACTTTGAAATCTAGCTCTTGGCTAGATTGAGCTTTGCTTTATTGATCTTTCCATAAGACAATACCGGGGTTATTGTGAACTAGGATTGAACCATGCAGCTGAAGCCACTACGACCACAGATCTGGACTTTCGGTCATTTGAAACTGGATTTGTCTCAGCCGCATGTGATGGGAATTTTAAATGTGACTCCGGATTCCTTTAGCGATGGGGGGCTGCACAATCAGAAAGATCAGGCAGTAGTAAAAGCCCTGGAAATGATTGCTGAAGGTGCCACTGTCATTGATGTGGGAGGTGAATCGACCCGTCCCGGCGCAGCGGTGGTAGAAATTGAGGAAGAAATCCGCCGGGTGGTGCCTGTGGTCGAGGAGCTGGCCAAACTAAATGTGGTGATTTCAATTGACACCTCACAGCCGGAAGTGATTCGTGCTGCAGTAGCGGCCGGTGCACATATCTGGAATGATGTGCGGGCTTTAACCCGTCCTCAGGCACTGGAAACTGCGGCAGAATTAAATATTCCGGTGATTATCATGCATATGCGCGGTGAGCCGACTACCATGAATAATCTGGATCAATATGAGGATGTCACTACAGATGTCATTCGTGAACTTTCGCAACGGGTTCAGGATGCACTGGATGCTGGAGTCAAAGCTGAAAACATCATGATTGATCCGGGTTTTGGTTTTGCCAAAAATGCCCAGCAAAATCTGCAGTTGCTAAATGAGTTTTATAAACTGGCTGACATGGGTTATCCAATTTTATCTGCCTTGTCGCGTAAACGTTTTATTGGCAGTGTGCTGGATGCCGCAGAGCCACAGCAACGTGCAGTTGGTTCAGCCACTGCGCATTTGCTCAGTATTCAGCAGGGTGCCTGTATGGTGCGTGCGCATGATGTGAAAGCTACCGCCGATGCCATTAAAATCTGGCAGGCGATGCGGTCGGCTTAAGGACTGCTCTATATCATCCTGCTTTATATCATATGGGTATTCAAATCTCGCTCAGTTTGGCTTTTTAGGGGCTTTGTGCTATATAGCCTGTCTTGAATTTGACCTTTTGTAGTTTTGAGTGCCTGTATGTTTACAGATTTACTTCTCCCGATGTTTGACGATGACTATTATCCCGATATTCTGGTCGCTGAAATCAAACAGTCCATTGAGCAGTTTGCGAAAAAAGTCGCCAAGCCGAATTTGTCCGAGGCTGATATTTATCACTTCGCGCATGAAACGGTAAACGTCATCAACAAGATGAAACCACAATTTGAAGATCTGGATTCATCACTGGATGATACTGCGGCAGATTATATTGCCGAAGCGATGATGATGGTGTTGCAAGACGCTGGCTATTTCGAGCTGGAAATGGAAGAGTTGGTATCGAATCGAGAGTGGTAAGCCGCTCTCTTTTTTATAATGAGATCTGGGGTTGAGATTAATTCATCGCTCAATCTTACAGGGCGTCCAGTAAATAGCAGCTCTGTTTCGGATATGCTTTATCTCCCATCTATCTGCAAGACCTACTCAGTAGGTTGCTCTGCTGTACGGGTGCTTCTTGATCATGTTGAATGCTTGATTCATCGGCGGCATAAACGCTCAAAAAAAGTACGGCAAGGTGAGTAGGGCGATCTGATATTTCATTCTTTTTTTATATTTCTTTTCTTTCTATTCAATCTTTTTATTAAATTTCAGGCATAAAAAAACCAGCTTGATGCTGGGTAATTTATTGCACCATTTTAAGATCTATTAAAATGGTGCCCGAGGCCAGACTCGAACTGGCACGCTTTGAGGGCGGGGGATTTTAAATCCCCTGTGTCTACCGATTTCACCACTCGGGCATGTGCGCAATAATAGAGGAGGATGGAAAACTTGGCAAGTAAATTTGCTTACAATTGCTTTCTTTTCAAGCAAATCATTGTATTAGCCTAAACTCTCGGCAGGATGGATGTCGACTGTCATCATTTTTTCATCAAAATGAGATCAAAGCTAAACCTCGGTTTTCTAAGGTAGATCAAATAAAAACAACAGGAAAACCGTATGACAACGCACATGAACCGTCGTGAACTGATTCAAAAAACCATTGCAGGTTTTGGGGCACTGTCTTTGCCGCTCAGCTTAACTGCCTGTGGCGATGATGATCCAGAGCATTCATCTCCTGATGTGCCGCAAGTACAATTTTTACATGGCGTGGCCAGTGGTGACCCATTGGCAGACCGGGTGATTCTATGGACTCGTCTTAGCCCCGAAGATACGGCCATGCGTCTGGAAGTACAATGGGAAATCGCGACCGATCAGGCGTTTCAGCACATTATAAATACGGGCAAAGTGCTGACCACACAGGCGCAGGACTTTACCGTCAAAATTGATGCAGATGGCTTGCAAGCCCATCAGACTTATTTTTACCGTTTCCGCTATGGCGCACAAAGCTCAGCGGTGGGCCAGACCAAAACCTTGCCGCTTGATACCGCTGCAGTAAAGTTTGCAGTCTGTTCCTGCTCTAACTATCCGGCCGGTTATTTCCATGTCTATAAGGAAATCGCCAAGGAAAATCTGGATGTAGTCATCCACCTGGGTGATTATATTTATGAATATGGCGCCGATGCTTATGCCACTGAAGATGCCGAAAAACTGGGACGTACCCTAGCCACCGATAACAATCAGGAAATTATCCGTTTAGATGATTATCGCAAGCGTTATGCCCTGTATCGTGGGGATACCGACTTGCAGGCGGTACATCAGCGTCATCCGTTTATTGTAATCTGGGATGATCACGAGCTGACCAATGATACCTGGATGGAAGGGGCGGAAAATCATCAGGACAACGAAGGTGATTTCTTTGCGCGCAAGCTGGCTGCATTACAGGCCTATTTTGAGTGGATGCCGATTCGTCCGGTCTCTGAAAATGACCATCTGAATATTTACCGCCAGTTTAATTTCGGTCAGCTGGTGCAGCTGAATATGCTGGATACGCGGGTACTAGCGCGTCACAAGCAGCTGGATTATGCCAATTATTTAACCGCGACCGGTCTGGATGCCGCCCGATTTAGCGCAGATTTAACTGACAGTAACCGTACCTTGCTTGGACGTACTCAGTTTGCCTGGCTGGCGCAACAGCTGACCCAATCTCAGGCCATCTGGAATGTGCTGGGCCAGCAGGTGCTGATGGCGAAAATGCTGATTCCGGCGGAAATCTTACAGGTGCTGGGGCAAATCACCAGTGGTCAGGCAACCGTAGAGGCCTTGGCCAATGTCGAACGGATGCTGGTAGAACTGGTCACATTGAAAAGCCGTTATTTACAGGGCGATCCCACTTTAACTGCACAGGAAAAAGCCCGTATTCTGACTGTGGTACCGTATAACCTGGATGCCTGGGATGGCTATGCTTACGAGCGTGAAGCACTGTATAGCGTATTAGGTCAACTGGGTAAAAAAGTGGTGGTGCTGGCGGGCGATACCCATAATGCCTGGTCTGCACAGCTGTATGATGCCCAGCACAAATTTGTCGGGGTGGAACTGGCCACCAGTTCGGTGTCCTCTCCGGGGATGGAAAAATATCTACAGATTCCGGCGGCCAAGCTGTACGAATTTGAATTTGCCTTTAATACCCTGATTGATGAGCTGAGTTATTGCAACCTGAATCAGCGAGGTTATCTGACCGTCAGCTTTACGGCAGATGAGATGCTGGCCGAGTGGAAATTCGTGAACACGGTCAAAGCAGCAGACTATCAACTGGATGATGCGCGTTATCACCGTCTGCAATACACGCCGGCTCTGGTGGAAATTAAAGACCTACCGGCCAGTGCTTAAACCCTGTTTCTATAAAAAACCGGGATTGTCCCGGTTTTTTTTATTGGCTGATTTCGTTGAGATAACTGTCCAGATCAATAAATTTAATCTGCTGCGCAAACTTGTGTTCAAACTGCATGATCTGCTGATGCAGATTGGTATATTTCATCCGCAGTACTGCCAGGTATGCATAGCGTGCCGAACTTTTGGGATAAAAATACATTTTTAGGTGAGTATTACGAAGCTGACGATGTGACCAGTACGCTGCTCGGCGAATCTGCTGCAAACAGTATTGCTGTTCTGATCTAGCTTCATGGCGGAACAGGTTTTCTTTATAAAAACGTACAAAGCCAAAACTTAGAGCAAAAAAGAACAGTACGCCTTGCAAGAATACGCTTTGCCAGTAATAGACATTCAGCGCCTGCACTAAAATCACGATCGCCAGTTTGATTGGGGTATGGCGGAGCATGCGATATAAGGCCGCTGCACTGTGTTTGAGTTGATAAATCACATAGGGTGTCGTGAGCATCAACAGCAACATGAGCGCTAAAATTGCCATACTTTTGCTTTGTGCGGCATCAAACTGCGGCAAGTGCTGCTGAATCACATCTGCAAAGACCATCGACAGCGGAATAAATATCAGCAGGGCCAGCACCCAGGGGATGATTTCTTTCCACTCATCCAGCATACCTTTGGTTTTTATTGCGCCATACAGCAGAAAATTGCGTTTAAATGCAGCCGGATGGTGTTGCTGTAGCTGTTGTAGAAAAAGCTGGGGCTGTTGTCGGGTCATGGGCAGGGTCAACGCAGAAGCTAAATTGCAGGCATAAAAAAACCAGCTTGACGCTGGATTCTTTACTGCACCATTTTAAGATCTGTTAAAATGGTGCCCGAGGCCAGACTCGAACTGGCACGCTTTGAGGGCGGGGGATTTTAAATCCCCTGTGTCTACCGATTTCACCACTCGGGCATTTTTACCAAGATTGGAGGCGGAGGTCGGAATCGAACCGGCGTCCACGGAGTTGCAGTCCGCTGCATGACCACTCTGCCACCCCGCCACGTCTTGGTGATGCACATATTAGCAAGCTCTGGAAAAAAAACAATACTATAAATTGCGCATATGCACATAAATTCGGCATATGAAAGAAAATTGCCTAAATTATCATGTATTATTTGCAAAATTGATTCCTATCAACATTTGGAGATGTGCCGTGGCATTAGTTTTGGATGGTCGTGCATTAGCAAAGCAAATTGAAGCTGACTTGTTAACACGCGTAGAAGCATTAAAGGCGAAAACAGGTCGTACCCCAATTCTGGCGACTATTTTGGTAGGTGACGACGGTGCATCTGCAACTTATGTACGTATGAAAGGGAATGCCTGCCGCCGTGTCGGTATGGACTCTTTAAAAATCGAGCTTCCACAGGAAACCACCACTGAGCAGTTACTGGCTGAAATTGAAAAACTCAATGCCAATCCTGATGTACACGGTATCCTGTTACAGCATCCGGTACCGGCACAAATTGATGAGCGTGCCTGCTTCGATGCCATCTCGCTTGAAAAAGATGTCGATGGTGTGACTTGCTTGGGTTATGGCCGTATGGCGATGGGTGAAGCGGCCTATGGTTCGGCAACACCAGCGGGCATCATGACTATTCTGAAAGAAAACAACATCGAAATCGCGGGTAAACATGCAGTGGTGGTTGGTCGTTCGGCTATTCTGGGTAAACCAATGTCGGCGATGCTGCTAGAAGCCAATGCAACTGTAACCACCTGTCACTCACGCACACAAAACCTGGCTGAATTCGTGAAGCAGGCAGA
>Ga0172369_10000977_pt1 | contig 42248 bp, 45 predicted proteins | sample LakKiv25m_FD_114539 | JGI IMG/M metagenome (GOLD analysis project Ga0172369, IMG submission 114539) | Freshwater microbial communities from Kabuno Bay, South-Kivu, Congo - kab_022012_11.25m | ecosystem: Environmental > Aquatic > Freshwater > Lake | place: Democratic Republic of the Congo... | reverse complement strand
TGGCGGTGGAAGGACGATTCTCAGTCTGGAAGGGTGCGAGAGCCCCGCCGATGACAGGTAGGCCTACCTGTCATCGGCGGGGCTCTCGCACCCTTCCAGACTGAGAATCGTCCTTCCACCGCCACCCTCGTGAACGGCAGGCTCAATCCTCGGCGTAATCTTCCTTGTGCTTGTCCTTATTCGTGAAGTAGTTGATCCACGAAGAGGTGTGCTGCAGCGTCCAGTCAACGGGCGGGTTGATGTGCTCGGCCCGCCACCAGGAGCGGGGCAGCAAGGGTGAATTGGCGCGACGGATGATGCGCACCCAGCGGCACTCCATCTCCGGCTTCACCTCGCAGTGCCCGTTCACGCGCACGCCGCCGCAGGGGCCGTTGCGGAGCTGTTTTGGACAAGTCATCGGGCAGGTCATGCCCAGGTCGTGCAGCTTGCACTGACCGCACATCCGGCATCCAAACAGCAGATGCTTGGAACAATACTCGGCCCAGACCACGCAGGTATGGAACTGCTTATAAACCCAACTGCCGACACTCATGAATGACCTCCCGGGGAAAGCACCCCCATCATATCGGATTACTCGGTTGTTGACAACTGGCGCGCAGCAGGTTTTCTTGCGGATACAGCGAATATCATGAACTATGCACCCAGCCGGGACCGAGAGGAACCGAGCGCCGGCCCGTGCGGAAAAGTTTTCCCCTGGAAAAGATGTGGAAACTCTGCACAATCCGCGCTGAATTGGGTATTATGGTAACAATAACTCGATGCCGCAACCCGCGGCGCCAGTGTGTAGTGCCGGACGGCCGAACCCCCGCTGTCTCGCAGGCAGAATGATGCCGGGCTGGAATGAGCCCTGTTGAGGTGACGATATGCAACACGGTTTCCGTCTCTGGGCGTTGATTACGCTCTGCGCGATGTTCCTGCTGCCGACCCTGGCATTCGCGCAACTCGATGACCTGGATAAGCTCATCAAAGACGGCACGGACATGTTTCAGAAGCAAATGTATACGAGGGCGGAGCGGAGTTTTAACAATGCCCTGACCCTGATCGAGAAACAGGGGGTTATAGACCAGCGCAAGGCGATGGTGTATAACGGGCTGGGCTTGATCAACGTTGTCCGCGGCAAATACGATGAGGGCCGGCGGTTCCTGGGGCTGGCGCTGGTGATCACGCAGAAGGTGCAGGGTCCCAACCACCCCGATGTCGCGCGGTGCCTGCTCAATCTGGGCGACCTGGAATATACCGCCAAAAACTTCGACGAGGCGCTCAAAGACTATGGGCAAGCGTTAGAGGTGCTGGAAAAAGCATTGATTCGCCGGGCGGTGCCGGATACCGCCCTCGTCATCCCGTTGAGCAATATCGCCGGCGTCGATTTCGATCGTGAACAGTATGACGATGCCATCCCGCTCCTCCAGCGCGCGATCGGCATTATCGATCAATACGGCGGGACGGAATCCGACCTGGTCTGGTGCCTGAAGACGCTGGGCGAGATTTACTTCAAACAGCAAAAGCTCACGGACGCCGACCCGTTGTTGACACGGGCGCTGCCGTTGGCGAAAAAGGTCTACGGCGACAAGAGCCCCAATGTACTGTCCATTCTCTCCCGGCTGGCGGACATCAATCTTGCCGGCGGCAATACCACGGAAGCGGAAACGCTGTATAAGGAGGTATTGGCCAGCCAGCTCGCCGCACTGACGCCCCTGGAAGCACAAGAACCGGACGATCCCGCCATTGCGCAGACCGAACACAACCTGGGCGTCATCCTGACGGCGAGAAAGAATTATACGGATGCCATCCGTTACCTGGCCACCGCGCTGGCCATCCGCGAGAAGGCCGGTGGAGAGTCGGTCGATACAGCGGCCACCCTGGAGGTACTCGGCGAGATTTATAACGCGCAGAAAGAATATGCCACGGCACAAAACGTGTTGGAGCGCACCCTGCGCATTCGCGAAGGCAAGCTGGGTCGCTCGCACCGCGACACCGGCGCGACGCTGGCGGCGCTGGCCGAAGCCGAGTTCAACCAGCAGGACGTGGACAGCGCGGAGGCGCATGCCAAGCGCGCGCTGAAGATCCAGGAAGATTCGCTGGGCAAGGACCGTCCCGAGCTGGTGACGACACTACTGATCCTCGGCTCCGCGTACCAGACGCTGGAACGCTACCCGGATGCGGAGACGCAGTACCGGCGCGCGTTGGCGATTCGCGAGAAGGCCGTCGCCAAGGACAGCCCCGAATTGCTGCCCATCCTCAAGGAGCTGGCGGATACCCTCTTTAAGCAGGACCGCCCGCAAGATGCCGTCGACGTCATCCAGCGGATGCGCGACATCGAGGAGAAGAACGGGCTGACGCCGAATCCGTAAGCATCGTGAGCCGCTGAGTTGGGAAGTGGGGGAATGGGGAGCAAGGTCTCTCCCATTCCCCCATTCTCGTACCCCAATCATCCCTTCCCGATTACCACGCTCCCGTGGTACATTGTGATGGAATTTCTCTGACAGGAGTGTCTCGGTGCCATCATTCAATTTGTCACTACCGGTCGACGCCTCGAGCACCGCATTATGGGCGCTGATCAGTGATGTGCCGCGGTTCGCGGGGCTGTTTTCCTATATCATCGTGGAGGAGATGCAGTCGCCGGCGCCGGGCAACTGGTCCTTCCTGCGGCGGCTGAACATCCCCAACCTGGCCTCGCTCAGTTGGCGCGAGGAGAACCGCGTGACGGGCGAGCGCGAGCTGAGTTTCCAGGCGGTGGAGGGCGATCTGCAGTGCTTCACCGGGCGCTGGCTGGTGACCGGCAACGGCGACGGCGCGCAGCTGGAGCTGGCGCTGGAATACGAAGTGCCGGAGGCGGTCGGGGAGCGGATCCCGGCAGGGCTGGCGCAATACGTGATGAGCGAGCTCTTCAAGTCGATCTGCAACCGGGTGAAGGAGGCGGCAGAGGAGGAGGACCAGTGAGCGAGCCGTTGTTGCTGCTACCGTTGGATGACCGACCGGTGAACCTGGATGCCCCGGTGCAGCTTGCCGGGGTGGCCGGGGAGCGGCTGCTCGTTCCCCCGACGGACTGGCTCGGGCGCTTCCTGCAGCCCGGACAGCCGGACCGGCTGGCGGAGTGGCTGCTCGAGACCGCTCCCGAGGCGCGTGCGGGCATCCTTTCCCTCGACATGCTGGCCTACGGCGGCCTGGTGGCGTCGCGCACGCCGGCAGTGGCCGTGGAGGAAGCGCGGCGCCGGCTGCAGGTCCTGCGCGAGATGAAAGCCCGCCGGCCGGGGCTGCGCCTGTTTGCCTTCAACGTCATCATGCGGCTGACCATCACCGGCTCCGACCCGGAGACCCGCGCCGCCGGCCGCGACATCTTCCGCTACTCCGTGCTGCGTGACCAGGCGGAGCGGCTGGGCGACACGGAGGCGGCTCGCGAACTGGCGAAGGTGGAAGCACGCATTCCCCCGCGGCTGCTGGAGACGTATCTCGCCGCCCGCGCCCGCAATCACGCGGTGAACTGCGCCGCGCTGAAGCTGCTGGCGGACGGCGTGCTCGATTTCCTTGCCCTGGTGCAGGAAGACACCGCACCTGCCGGGCTGCACGTGGCGGAACAGCAGGCGCTGACGGAGCTGGCGGACGGACGGGTGAGCCCGGAATGCTGGCGGCTGTACGCGGGCACCGACGAAGCGGCGATGACGCTGCTGGCGCGCTGCGTGCTGGGTGAGGCAGGCTTCCCCTTCCCGGTGATTCCCCACTTCCGCGACAATATGGCGGCGGATTGCCCGGCGCTGTTCGAGGATGTGCCGCTGCGCGAGACCGTCCGCCGGCATATCGACGCGGCGCGCGGCACCCTCGCAATCAAGGGGTTGACGCTGGCCGCGCATACCTTCACTCCACCGCAACCCGACCTGTTCGAGATGACGCCGCTGCCGGAGCCGACATGGGACGCGGCGCTGGCGCAGTTTCCGCGGACGAACGTCAAGGCGTGGCTGGAAGGATTGCCCGTCCCGCTGGCAGTCGCCGATCTCGCCTACTGTAACGGCGGCGACCCGCACCTGCTGGCCGCGCTGCTGGAACGACCCGCGGTGGAGATCTACAGTTACGCCGGCTGGAATACCGCCGGCAACACGCTGGGGACCACGCTGGCGCACGCCGCGTTGCGCTCCCTCGCTCTCGCGAAAGGCACGGATACCGAGCGCGCGCACCACGAGGCACTGCTGGTGCGCATCCTCGATGACGGGCTCTACCAGCCCATCGTGCGCGGCTGGGCGATGGCGCGCGCCGATGAGAGATCCATCTCTCCCCTCAACCTGGGGGCGACGGCGCCTGCCTTCGAAGCGCAGGTGGATGATGCCCTGCACGCCCTCTGGGCCGATCTGCGCAAACGCTACCCGCTGGCTGCCGCGCTGGACCGCCCCTTCCGCGCCACCCTCCCGTGGGGGCGGTTGTTCGAGGTGCGGATCGAGGTAATGCCGGGAGGGTAATCAGCGATGGAAGCCCTGAAAATCTGGCTCCTCTGCGTCGGCAGCGCCGTGTGTTACGGCATGCTGCACGACCAGATCACGGTGCGCGTATATCCTGAGTATTTCACCGTCTTCCACCCGCACCTGGTCGATACCAGCTCCCTTACCGTACTGGCCCTTGCCTGGGGAGTCGCCGCCACCTGGTGGATGGGCGCCAGTCTTGGCATTCCGGTGGCGGTGTGTGCCCGGGTGGGACATAATCCCGCGCTGTCCGCCCGACAACTGCTGCTGCCCATCGGGATACTGCTCCTCGTGATGGGGATTTCCGCACTCTGCGCCGGTCTGGTCGGATATTTCCTGTCGCCGCACGCTCCGGCCCGTTTCTTTGCCGACTATTACGCTCATCTTGCCTCCTACTACGTTGGCGGTATCGGCGGGATTACTCTCTGCCTGTGGATCTTATTCACGCGCTGGCGAATGCGCATGGCGCAGCTCCGTATTGACCCCAACCCGGACATCGCGGGATAATATAACCGGAGGATCGCCATGTCGCTTACCTCGCGTGAGATCGTGTCCCGAGCCATCGAGTTCCGACGGCCGCCGCGGCTGCCGTTCTGGCAGCATGAAAATCCGTCGGTGCCGGACGACGTCTGCGACGTCTGGGAGATGGACCGCGCGCAGGCGGGCTGGTTCTTCGACCATCCGGTGATGGACGACTGGGGCTGCGGCTGGGAGCGCACCGAGCAAGACAACATGGGCCAGGTGACGGGCCACCCGCTGGCCGACTGGTCCACGCTGAACACCTTCCGTCCACCCGATCCGCGCAACCCGTTCTACTTCGAGCGCATCGAGGGAGAGCTGGCGGAGGCCGGCGACCGTTATGTGGTGGTCACCAGCCACTTCACGCTGTTCGAGCGACTGCACATGCTGCACGGCTTTGCGGCCACCCTGGAGGATTTCTACCTGGAGCCGGAGGCGATCGAGCACGTGCTGGACCAGGTGCTGGAATTCAAGCTACTGCAGTTCAACGAGCTGCACCACCGCTTTGGCGACCGCGTGCATGGCATCTTCATGACCGACGACTGGGGCACGCAGCAAAATACCTTCGTCAGTCCGGACATCTTCGACCGCTTCTTCGCCGCACGTTATAAAAAATTGTTCGGCGCCGTGCACGCGCATGGATGGCACGTCATCCTGCATAGCTGCGGCCGCGTGAACGCCTTTGTGCCTCGCTTCATCGACGCCGGCGTGGACGTGCTGAACATGCAGCAGCCGCGCGCGTACGATCTGGTGGATTTCGGCGAGGCGTTCAAAGGCAAGGTGGCCTTCCTCACCACCGCCGATATCCAGTCCACCCTTCCCCATGGGGATGAGGCGGAGATCCGCGAAGAGGTGAACCTGCTGATCAAGCACTGGAGCACCGCCAACGGCGGCTTCGTGGTCTTCAACTACGGCGACGCCGCCGCGCTGGCCGTCGGCCCGGAGGCCAGCCGGGTGATGTTCGATGAATTCGGGAAGTTGATGGATTATTGGAGTGGCTAGTGGCTAGTGACTAGTGGCTAGTGACTAGTGGGCATGTCACCGTAAGGCTTACTTGCAACATGCTCACCTGTCTCTAACCAGGACACTAGCCACTAGCCACTTAAAAAGAGAGGCATTCATGAATATCCAACCCTGCCGTCCCTATCATTCGCAGACGACCCAGCGCGATTTGCTGCGGCTGGCGGATGGGAAATCGGCGTTCAAGGTGTATTACGTCAGTATCGTCGGCCGCGACGACCCGGCGAAGTATGAATGGGAATCCAGCCCGCTGACCATCGAGGATTTCGAGTCGCAGTTGCTGACCAGGGGTGATATCGAGGGGGTGGGCTTCATCACCGCCTTCCCGCACATCACCAAGGTCTTCCGCTTTGCGCCGTCGATGGAGACGGTGCTGCACGTGCGCGCCTTCACCACCGCCGACCTGGCGCCGCTGGACCTGGCGCGCGAGGACGGATATATGGAATACGCCTGTTATGCGGAAGCCGCCATCGCCGCCGACGAGTATCATGCCTGGGCGAAAGCGGCCAGTGTGGAGGAGTACCTGGCCTTCCGCAGTGATTTTGATGAGGGCCCGATTGCGAGCCAAAGCAAGCTGTTAGTTTATTTTCGGTAGATCTGGAGAAATATTAAGTAGTTGCAGACCAAATTCGCCGATCCCCGCTACAATTTTTTTTGCGGCCTGTGGAATAATTGAGTGAACCTTATCGCTTGCTCCGGTACTAGCTTGTACCACAGTAGCCGGCGGTAAGGTAGCGAGGGGGGTCAAGGATGAAAAGGCGCCTGTACTGGGCGACGCTTTTGTTATGCCTCTCGTTGCGGGGCATAGCGATATCCCCGGGTCCCGGCCAGGAGACCCGGTCGGCGGACACACCATCCGTCAGCCGGGCTCCGGCCGCGACCTCGACGAGTGTAACCGTGCAGACTCCGGCTGCGGTCCGTAAGAGTCTGCACTACTTCCGCTTTGATGCCGGTCAATGTCTGCCCGACACCGCGGTATCGCGCGACACCAGCACGGGCAGCTCGCCGGTCACCATCTCGAAGCCCGAGGTGCAGGCGCAGTTGCGGAAGGCGGAAGACGCCGCCAACAACTTACAAAAGGACGCCGGCATCGGCGAGTATTTCGCCGGCGCGCTCCAAAATCTGCAGGCCTTCGGCAACTGGTGCCGCGGTACCGCGGACGCGATGACGAATCTGTATAACGTCATCGCCGATTCCTGCCGCCGCCTGCGCGCAGCCACCGCCAGCTTCTCCAATACGAAAGCGGAAGCCGCGGAGATCCCTGCCGCGCCGGCCCAAGCGCCGACGAGCCAGGTGGCGATCTCCAGCAATTATCAATATGTTTGGGAGAACGATCGGGGGGACTGCATCTGCTCGCTCGATCCGCATTTCGACCCCAACCACGGCGGCAAGCCGGTCTGGCACCGGGTCGAGCGGTGAAAGAAGAAGCAACATGGTGCGAAAGGAAGGGATGGGGTGGAACCCCATCCCTTTCATCTTTGTCTGACCAGTCGGACTGAATCGGACATGTCTGACATGTCGGACCTGTCGGACCTGTCGGACTGAGGATCGGAATAAGAGTACTAGCCTCCTGCCTGACTTGCCCAATCCGGTGAGACTGGTGTATATTCCCTTGGCGGAACGTAGCGTTCCGCACCAAGGGGATTTATGGAACGTTTCGGTTTTCTCATCCACCCGATCTCCGTCCGCAAGGACGTCGCGCGAAAGTATCCGATCGCGAATTACTTTCCCGAATCCTGGGTCGAGCATGCGATCGCTTATGTGCCGCCGAAGGTGGTGTCCCACATCACCGGCATCCGCTCGCGCACCGGCGTGGAGGCGGAGGGGTGGTTCGTCGGTTGCCCGCTGACCCCGCGCCAGTTCCTCGAGATGGACGTGAACTTCGTCTATGATAAAATCACCCGTGCCGCGCGCGTGGCGCAGGAGCAGGGCGCGAAGATCGTCGGGCTGGGCGCCTACACCTCCGTCGCCGGCGACGGCGGCATCACGGTGGATAAGGGCGTCGATATCGCCGTCACCACCGGCAACAGCTTCACCTGCTGGACGGCCATCGAAGGCGCGCGGCGGGGGGCGGCATTGATGGGCGTGGAGCCGCGGGACGCCCGCGTGGCCATCGTCGGGGCCACCGGCTCCATCGGCCGCGTGTGCGCGCACCTGCTGGCGGAGGACGGCGGCGTGGGCGAGATGGTGCTCCTCGGGCGCAACCTCGACCGCCTGCAGGAAGTGGCCGCCGAGTTGAATTCCGGCACCCGCGCCCGCATCGCCACCGATCTCGACGCCGAGCTGCCGCAGGCGGACATCATCGTCACAGTCACTTCGGCCGTGGATGCCGTCATTCATCCCGACCACCTGAAGCCCGGCGCCGTGGTGTGCGACGTGGCCCGCCCGCGCGACGTGTCCGTGCGCGTGGCGCAGGAGCGCGACGACGTGCTGGTGATCGAAGGCGGGGTGGTAAAGGTGCCCGGCCAGGTGGAGTTCAACTTCAACTTCGGCTTCCCGCCCGGCATGTCGTACGCCTGCATGGCGGAAACGATTATTCTCGCGCTGGAAGGCCGCTATGAATCGTTCAGCCTGGGCAAGGAGCTGGACCTGGAGCATGTCCGCGAGATCGCTCGCCTGGCGGAGAAACACGGCTTCGAGCTGGCCGGCTTCCGCAGCTTCGAGAAGGCGGTGACGGAAGAGCGGATCGCGCACATTCGCGAGCGGGCGGAGGCCCGGCGGTCGGGGGTGGCATGAGCGAGACCCATTACCGGCCGGCGCGCCGTGATGAATTAGACGAAATCACCGACCTGTACATGGCCGCGGTGAGCGACATGTTCCGGCGGAACAACGTCGCCATCGCCGTGCCCCCGCGCGAGGGAATGCGGCAAGGCTACGCGCACATCCTCGACACGGGCATCTTTTACGTGGCGGAAGCGGACGGCCGCCTGACCGGCATCTCTTGCGGTATTGTGCGCGGCGATATCTGGTTCCTCTCCGCTTTCTGGGTGCTCCCGGAGCTGCGGCTGCAGGGTATCGGGCGGCCGCTGCTGCACCGGGTGTGGGAAGCGGGACAGCAGGCGGGCGCCACCACGTTCTGCGTCTGGTCGTCGCTCGAGACCACGGCGATGGCCATGTATATGCGGCTCGGGATGCTGCCCGGTTTTCAACTGCTGCGTTTCGAAGGCGCGTATAAGCTGCTTCCGTCCGTGCCGGCGGATTGCGTAATCGAGCCACTGGAACCGTCAATCGCCGAGGTTTTCGACTTGCAGATGCGCGGCGCCATGCGACCGCAGGACCACGCGCACTGGGCGGCATCGGGGATGCAGGGTTGGCAGGTGCAACGGCGGGGACGCGTGGCCGGCTACTTTTACCAGCGCAACGGCAACCTGGGCCCGGCGGCCTGGGCGGAAGCGGGGGATGGCGACGCGGTGCTGGCCTGCGCCTTCCGCGCCGCCGCCGAGACATCATCCGAGATCCGGTTCTTCACACCCGGCATCAACCACGCAGCCGTCCGTACCGCGCTCGATGCCGGCCTGCGGTTGATGGGGTACTCACACTTCCTCACTACTGCGCCGATCGGCAAGCTGGAGCAATACCTACCGTCCGGTCCGTTGCTCTTCTAGGCTACCGCACGATGTGCATATCCGCCGTATGCATAGAGGCTTACCTAGCGCACCCGTAAAGGGATGCGGATTACCGCATCCGTGGTGCGGCTACGGGCTTGTCGCATGCATATAACCGCTGGAGCCGCACCCTTTACGGGTGCGCTAGGTAAGCCTTTATGCATACGGCGGACATGCGTACCGTAATCGGGACCCATTGTGTATTCGAGTGAGGGCCCCCGGCTCTCGGTTTATGGTGCCATCGTGATCGTCGCTGCGAACAGGCAGACCTGCTGCTGTTTCGGTAAGACAATCGACGCCAGCTTGCGCGCCGGGTCCACCGGGATGCGGTAGGCGAAGACGGAGGCGGACCAGTTCCAGTCGTCCCCCATCAGCGTGCGCAGGTAGCGCGTGTGCAGCAGCACCTGCTCGCCATACTGGGGCTTGACCAGCCAGTGCGACATATTCAACGCGACCTTCTGCTCCTCGCCCGTCGTGTAGCGCAGCACGAGTTGGCAGGGCTCGTTGTTATAAGTATCGACCGCCGCCAGGAACAGCGCCGAGGCGTTGATGTTGGGCAACGGAATCTCCTGCCCCGCGGCGCGGACCACCGGCGTGCGGCCGTCCACCGGGAAGGCGAAGAAGAAGGGCACGCCGGCGAAATCCGGCGCCGGGTCAGCGTCCTGCAGGTATCCCACCGTGTATCCGTACAACGAGCGCGTGGCATCGGGGAGGAACTCCTCCAGCGGGAAGAGGTCGCCGCGGCCATCCAGCCCGCCGCCGATGGTGAGCGTCGCCGACTGCGCGCTGTAATCACGAGGGTTGACGAAATGGGACAGGTCGACCTGCTGGAAGCGCTCCGGCCGCAGCACGGTGGAGCACACCGGGTAGTTGGGCGCGATGGGGCTCATCGTCAACGTGACGGCCTGCCCGCCGTCCTGCAAGCCGAACGCGCAGCGGAGCGGGCCCATCCCGGCCGGCAGCGGCAGCATGATGCGCACCGTCGCGGGGCTGTCCGCCGGCACCGCCTCCTCCAACGCCACGCTGCCGGCACTGTTCGCCAGCGGGCGCCCATCCCAGCTCAGCCATTGATAGGTGATGGCCGGCTGCGCCCAATCGCTCCGTCCCTCGTTGCGCAGCGCGATCGGCACCTCCACCGTTTTCGCGTCGCTGATCTTATTCGGCAGCGCGATGTTGAGGAACTGTCCGCGCAGATCAGCGCCCGCCACCTGCACAAGCGCGGTATATACGGGGACGGCCGGTCCGCCGGCTTTCGACATCTCCACGCGCGCCTGGTACCAGCCCGGCCCTTCCGGCGCGGGCGGCAGCGCGCCGGCATAGGCGCCGACCTCCCCGGGTTTGGGCGTGTTTTTAATCGCCAGCGGGGCTTCCCCAGCCAGCGGTGTCCCGTCGACATTCGTCCACACGGCACGGAAGGCGATCCGCGTCTTGCGCCCCACCCCCTTCTCGGGGTAACGCAGGGTGACGGAGACTGGCGCCGATTTTCCCGCCTGCACGGCAGCCGGCGTCTCGCAGCGCACCGCCTGCGCCAACTCGTTCCCCTCGCCGATGGTGACCGGCATGGCCACCGTCCACACGGTTTCCGTCATGAACGGCAGCGTGATCCGCGCGATCTTATTCCGGCGGAAATCCAGGTAGAGGGTATACTCTCCCGCCGGCAGTCCCTTATTTTTGCCCGCCGTGGTGGGCAGCAGAAAACGCAGTCGGGCGGTGGCCAGCTCCAACAAGGCGATATTTTCCGTAGCGGCGCCTTTGGCCACCTGATGGTCACCGCGCTGCAGGCGGTAATCCACGCGGAAGCCGGCGCGCGCGGCCATCTGCTCGGTGCCGCCGTTCTTCACGATCAGCTCGACCGGGTAACCGGCGCCGGGGGCAGGCACGGCGGGCAGGTTTTGCTGCAGCACGCGCACGCCGTATTCCCGCTCCTTGATCATCTCGATGGTATGCAGGCGCGTGGCGTCGCGGAACTCGGCGCCGAACTGGCGGGAGGGGGCGATCTCCGTCCCCTCGGCGAAGTCATTCCAACTGCGAATGAGGATGAAGTCCGGGCGCGCGGAGCGGATCTTCAGCCACCCGTTGGCATATAACTCGCCCGCCCGCCGCGAAACGAAGCGGTCCTTGCCGGCGTCCACCCCCGGCGAGACCAGCACGGTGCGCAGCGAGCCTTCGCCGATCTGCACGCCGGGCGCGGGGTCCCAGGCACAGCGGGCCAGCACATCCTTCGTGTCTTTCGCTCCCGGCCACGCGGCGTCCAGCAGCCAGCCCACCGGCCGGCCCAAGCGCTGTCGCAGGCTGACGGCCAGCAGGTTTAATGGCGGGCAGGCATTCGGCTCTTTCGTCGAGATGGCGCAGGCCACCGGGTAGCACCACGCGCCGTTTTCCAGCGGTGTCATCAGCCGGAACTGCGGCGGGGTGAGCAGGTAGAACTCGTCGAGCGCTTGTTGCGCCAGGCTCGGATTCGCGCCGTCGCGCAGGTCGAGCAGCGGCATGAGCAGTGGGGTGTCGGTGAAGAATTCCGCCGGGTTGGCGCGGTCGTAATCTCGTAAGGCGCTCGTCAGCGCCGCCAGGCGCGCGCGCGTCGTCTCCTGCGCGTTCCCACCCACCGGCAGCACCACCGCCAGCGCGTCGATGCCCGCCTGCCGGATCTCCCGCAACTGCTGCAGGTGGTATAACGGGCTGTCCGGCCCCAGGCCGGGACTCATGACCTCCAGCGGCTGGTGTACTCCCGGGCGACCCACCGGATCGAGCGAATACCAGGCGGCGACCACGCCGACGGCGTGGCGGCCTTCCGCGGGGGTGACCGTCACCGTGCCCTGGCGCTTGTTGAAGGTGCAGACGCCGGCGGTGATCCACTCGAAGCCATCCAGCTTGCCGTCGATGTCCGGCGAGCCAATATACAGCGTGGCGGAGGCCAGCGGCTCGCGGCTGATGATGGGCTGCGGCGTCTGTGTGAACTGCAGGCGGCCCCAGCGGCCGGGGTGCATGCCATCCGCATCACCCAGTTGCTGCGGCCACCAGGAAACGGACTGCGTTTCACCCTGCGCGTAGCACGCCAGCGCGAAGCCGACGGCCGGCAGGTCATCGTCCGGGTTCTGGCGGGCGGGCGGCTGCGCGCGCAGCAATCCCCACGGCAGCGCCAGCTCCATCTGGTAGCCCTGATCGACCTTCGAGGAATCGTTAAGCTTGCCGTTGACCTGCACGCCGTAGCGAATGGTGCCGTAGCGGGAATTGCCGAACCAGGTGGGATCATCCGCCCACACGCCATCCTTGCCGCGCTGCACCGCGACGCCTCCCGCCGCGCTGACGATCACCCGCACGCAGTTGTCGTTGAGCACGTCGCCATCCGTCGGGTTCAGATCGAGGTAGACAGCGAGGGCGTCATCCAGCCAGGGCTGGCTGGACAGCGAGGTTTGATCGCCCACCACGATCGGATCGTCGACCTGCATGGAGAGATACAGCGCCGACGTCGACCACTCGGTATGGACGATGACGCGGTCGGCGGCAGCCTCCGGCGCCGCGCAGACCGTAATGCAGCACGACAGGACCGCCAACAGGGCGGTGATCAGCATGGCAAGACGCATGGGTGGTCCTTTCGATGACCTTCCGGGCGATCCCCCCTATCCCCCGCCCTTCCCCCCCGAGGGGGAAGGGCGGGGGATAGGGGGGATGGGCGAAAGCTTATTCTTCTCCGGGCAGGTTCTCCGGATTGTCGACCGTCAATTCTCCGCGCTCGGCTTCTTCGCGGAAGGCTTCGATCAGTTCACGCGCCCGTGCTTCATCTTTCGGGCGCACCAGCAGTTGGCTGTGCAGTCCCTGCAGTTTCACCGATTCCAGCCACTGCGCTTCCAACTGGTTCTCGACCACGTCGATGCCCGCTTCTTCCAGCACGGACCGGTAGAGCAGCGCCTGCACTTCATCCGTCGCGTTGAACACAGCAACCAGGTTATCGTTGTCCATAGCCAGTTCCTCCCGTCATTTGAGCGTGTCGCACACGGCAGTATGTGGTACAATAATATCAAGTAGCGTGAGTTGTATCCCTTGGTCAATGGGGGATCAATGGATGACGGTATAAAATCCTGCAAAAAACCGCGCAGAGACTCAACCGATCATCCATGCGTCCTCTTGAGTATACCCAAGGTCCCACGGCACGTAAAGGCTGACGTGCAATCAGCAGGTACTGCGTTCGCATACGAGGAGGTTGCGCGGCATTGCATGAGTTATTCTCATTCTCGGGGATCGTTCTGCTGAAATTGCTGGTCGCCACCGTCTGCGGCGGCATGGTGGGGTATGAGCGCGAGCGATATGATCATCCCGCCGGATTCCGCACGCACGTGCTGGTCTGCGTGGGCTCGGCGGTTTACATGCTGGTGTCGGTCGCGGTGTCGGAAAACGGCCGGTTCGATCCGGGCCGCATTGCCGCCCAGGTAGCCAGCGGTATCGGCTTCCTCGGCGCCGGCACCATCATCAAGCAGGGCAGTATCGTGCGGGGATTGACCACCGCCGCCAGCCTGTGGGCGGTGGCCGGCATCGGGTTAGCCGCCGGGTATAACAATATGACGCTGGCCATCGCGCTGCTCGGTACGCTGGTGGTGCTGCTGACGCTCTGGGTGCTGAAATCGATTGAATGCCGCATCGAGCGGCGGCGCACGTTCACGCTGACACTGGTTCTCGTCGATCCGCGCAGCCAGCTTGATTGGATCCGGGCGGCGATTACCAACGAAGGCGTCGAGGTGGTCGGCTTGAATTTTCAGGACGGCGTCGCCGGGCCGAGCGAGGTGGTGCTCGAAGGGTATGCCGCCACCCGCGACAAATTAGAGCGCGCGGTCGCGGCCATTTCTCACCATGAGGCTGTGAAGAGCGTTCGCTGGGAATATCGGTGACTATTTCCAGAAAACTTCACGCCGAAGGGACAAGTTGAATCTCGGTATCGCTTATTCAGCAGCTGAACGCCGCCCTGAGGCCATATCTTGCATCACCTGGTGATAGGAAAGTACTGTCGTAACATAAGGGAGAGGATTCATGTTCAGTCCGAAGGATTTGCTGTTCTATGTCACACTGTTGCCGGTCATCGTCATCTTCGGCGGACTGGTTATTCATATCCTCGTCTCGCTCATCAACGAATCGCCGGCGCAATACCAGGAAATCCCGATTGAGGAGCAGCGCCGTCGGTAAATAACATATGAAGACGGTGGAATATTGATTCTCAGTCTGGAAGGGTGCGAGAGCCCCGCCGAATATCGGTAGGCTTACCGATATTCGGCGGGGCTCTCGCACCCTTCCAGACTGAGAATCATTATTCCACCGCTGGTTCGAGGAAGATGGCAACTTACCCTTGTGGTCTTAACGCATCCACGGCAGAAAATGCCCGTAGCCGATGATGACGAACATCAGCAGGAAGTTGATGGTAATCACGAGCGATGGGTAGCGATCCACGGAAAGCGCCCAGGATGAAAACGCCCCCACCACGCCGGCGCTTATCAGGTTGGCGATTAACCGCGGCAACGCGGAGTGATCGCTCAGGTCGGCGTAAATGGAGGCCATCGGCATGCTCAGCAGCATGCCCAACTCGGCGGCGACGACGGCTAACGCCATCAACGGCAGCCGCGGTCGGATAATGATGAGGAGATTGTAGGCGAAGGACGCGATCAGCGCCGCGGCGAACCAGAACGGCCACATCGGCCAGCTCCGCGCGATCAGCTTGACGATCAGCAGGACGATTATGCCCAGCATCACCGCGGCCAGCGCGTATGGCTGCTCCACCTTCTCGTTCCGCCGGGGTACTTCTACGGCTTTGTACTGATGGTCATCGGGACTTAATGACATGGAACTCCCACTTGCTGCGAAAGATGATGCCACACACACGTTATCCGATTGCAGGCGAATACGTCAATGGGGCGGCCGGTCGTGCCCGGATCAGGCCGGCGGCGCTTCCACCGGCTTCTCATCAGGAACGGCAGGGGCCGGCTCGCCTTTGGTCAGTTTCTCGATTTCGTTCTTCGCCACGCCGTCATCCGGGAATTCCGCCAGCGTCTGCCGCCAGAAGGCCAGCGCATCCGCATTACGGCCGAGTTTCACCAGGCAATGACCGTAGAGATGGCGCTGCGGTGGCTTCGCGCCGTGCTTGACCGATGCTTCCAGGTAAGGCAGCGCCGCCGCGTAATCCTTGCGGGTGAAGAAATAGTAATGGCCGACGATGTAGTATCCTTCCGGGTTATCCGGGTTCTGCTCCAGCATCCGCTGGTAGAGCGCCATTGCCCGCTCCACCTGGTCGGTGCTCCACAGCAGCCAGGCGGCATTGGCGTAAGGATTGATGTCGTCCGGTCGCAGCGAGATCATACGCTCGTTGGCGGCGACGGATTTTTCCCATTCGCCGCTGTGGAAGTATTCGTCGACGAATTCCTGATTGACATCCAATAACATTGTCAACGCATCGCCGGCCGCTGCCCGCGCCTCCCGCGCGGTAAGCGGCGCCGCCTGCGCCAAACCGGCCAACCCCCATGCCAGCAGCACCACCAACATCAAGCGCGCCATCCGGGCCTCCCCCTCTGGATTACTAATCCTCGATTTCTCACCACTGCACGCAGATTTCGTGTGTGGTTGCGGCGCAGCCGCCCTGGGATAATTCTACCTGTTCCCTGGTTATACCCGCCAATGGCCTTGCCGGTCAAGGTTTTTAGGGGGAAATACGAGACAGTTCCCCTCGGACACCAGATTTCTCCATTCTGAGGTATTATTGATTGCCATCCCCTTGTTAAAGGAGCCGCCGATGATCCGAGTCGAGACCTGTCGTGTGCTTGTCCTCCTGCTCTGCCTGGCGTGGGGCGCCGGTCTGGTATGGGCGGAGACGCCAATCTTTCACCCGCGCACGCTGCTGGGCGGGGAATACTGGGGCACAACCGCCAAGGAAGGCTACCTCAATTACCTGGGCGCGGTGCAGCCCGACCTCATTCATGGTTCGCTGCTGGGGCCGGAGTTGTGCAGTTCCGTTTACGGCGCGGGCAAGCTGGTGGGCATCACGCCGGTTTACCCGCCGGTGGGTACGGTGAAGGAATACCTGGCCTGGTGGAAAAACTTCAACGCGGAGGCGCACCAGCGCGGCGTGAAGGTGCAGGGCACGTTTTCACTCACCTACGTCTGGGGCGATCAGGAAAAGCACACCGGCTTCTTTAAATATTACGACGACCTGTGGGAGGCCGATGTGCTCGGCCCGAAGCCGGCGCCGACACCGGACGCCTTCCTGCGCGTGGACGCGGAGGGCAAACCCGTTCATGACAAATATAATGATTGGTACACCTACTCCGGCTGTCCCAACAATCCGACCTGGCGGCAGCTACTGAAGCAGATGGTGAAGGCCGGCATCGACGCGGGGTTCGACGGCTTCATGGTGCAGTTCCCCTACTTCGACGGCCGCTGTGTGTGCCCGTCTTGCCAGGCGAAATTCAAGGCCTTCCTCGCCGCCAACTATACGAAGGAAGAGCTGGCAAATGAGATGGGCATTCCGGACCTGGCCGCGCACAAGTTCACCATCATCGGCTCGCCGGAAAAGACCACCCCCAGCACGCCGGCCAAACCGGAGTCGAAGGAGGCCATGTATCCCAAGCTGGACCTGGCTGCCCGCCGGTTCGGCGCCATCAGCATCAAGGATTGCTTCGATGACGTGTTCGTCAATTACGGGCGCACGCTGAAGCCGGACCTGGTGCTCTCTATGTGGACGCACTTCCGCCAGTTCGTGACGGAGGATGCCGTCAATTCCGATTTCAACAACTACCTGGACGAGCGCACGCTGCTGCCTATCGAGCGCTGGGGACAGGGCGAGAATTACCTTTGGTACTCCAGCCCGATGTATAAGAGCGACCTGAAAAACGGGGTACTGGGCGATTCCGCCCTCGATGGCCGCGTGCTGCGCGCGATGGCCGGCGATCGCGCTTTCGAGTTGCTCAAATACGATTATTTCCGCTGGCGGCTGGTGACGGCGGAATCACTGGCGCAGGGCGGCATCTGCTTCGGCGCGTGGGAAGGCGGCTGGTCGGGCGGGCAGGACCGCGAACAACCCAACCACCTGCAGAGTTACTATCAGTTCATCCGCGACAATGACAAATACCTGAACCCGGGGCAACGCGAGAGTTATGCCGATGTCGCGATGATCTATCCACGGCAGGCGATCCTGGCCGGCGACGCGACCTTCTTCGGTCCCTTCCGCGACATCGGGCGGGCGCTGCTGAAGGCGCACGTGCTGTTTGATGTGATCATCGACCAGAAGATGACCGATGCCGACCTGGCGAAGCATAAAGTGGTGATTGTCTTCCCATCTCAAGTCACGGAAGCGCAGCGCCAGCTGCTCAGCCGTTACATCAAGGCCGGCGGCAAGGTGATCGTGCACGATGCGCACCTGGTGGACGGCAGCCTGAACCTAGAAGGCGACTTGTCGAACCGCGAGGAGACTGCCCGGAAAATCACCGGATTGGCCGGCATCACCTTCTCGACCTTCGACGCCCCGTGGACAGTGGAAGTCTACGCCGACCGGCAGCCGAAAAAGAACCGCGTGCTGGTGCACCTGGTGAACTTCAATCGCGATGAGAGCCAGGGGAACAAGGAGCTGCCTCTCGCCGCCGCGCCGGTGAAGATGGACCTGCGCCTGCCCGCTAAATTCAAAGTGAGCGGCGTGCAATTCCTGACGCCGGAGGTGAAAGGCGCGCAGAAGGTAAAGTTCACCCAGCAAGGCGACCGCGTGCAACTCACCACGCCCGGGTACCTGGTATATGGGCTGGTGGTGATTCAGGGACGGTAACGTGGAATGCCGTGAGGCGCATGCTTGTGTATGCGCCTCACGGCATACCCGCGACCTTGCCATACCGTGGATAATTGTTCCGATGGCCTGACCACGCGAAACCATTGCCAGGACAGCAGTATTGACAAAGATAAGAAATCTGGTATTATATCTGGCTAGTGTGTGGGGCGGACTGGTCATCCGCCATGTCTCCTTATGAGTGCTACCTTCCTGTTTAACGCCGGATATTCTCCATTTCACGTGAACGTTGCGTTCGCGCGCTTCAGCATGCCGATGGGGTGTGTGCGGTATCATACGGAGGATTCGTGCATCTGGCAGACGGATTTGCAGTTGACAACCACATCGATCCAAAGAATACACGAGTAACAGTGTGCTGTTACTCGTGTATTCTTTTTGCAACGCTAGCGGTCTCTCGGGTAAGCCAGATTTTTTAAGCTTTGGGTGGTCGCAGCAACGTTTTTGAGAGGGAGAAACCAATGAATACCAATGTCAATGTCGCTAAGGCGAACAGATATGTTGCCGATGTCCTGAACGGTACGCACCGCAATTATGGTGAGCAGCCGGAATTCCTCCAGGCCGTGGAAGAAGTCTTTGAGTCGATCACCCCGGCGATCGAGCGGCATCCGAAGTATCAGCAGCATGCGATCCTCGAGCGCATCGTCGAACCGGAGCGTGCCATCCTCTTCCGCGTGCCCTGGCAAGATGATGAGGGCGCCATGCGGGTCAACCGCGGATTCCGTGTCGAGTTCAACAGCGCCATCGGCCCCTACAAGGGCGGCTTGCGCTTCCACCCGTCGGTCAACCTTTCCATCATCAAGTTCCTCGGCTTCGAGCAGATCTTCAAAAACTCGCTCACCACGCTGCCGATGGGCGGCGCCAAGGGTGGGTCGGATTTCGACCCGAAGGGCAAGAGCAACGATGAAGTGATGCGCTTCTGCCAGTCCTTCATGACGGAGCTGTATCGCCACATCGGGCCGAATACCGATGTGCCGGCGGGCGACATCGGCGTGGGCGGGCGCGAGATTGGCTATCTGTTCGGCCAATATAAGCGCATCGTCAACGAATTCACCGGCGTACTCACCGGCAAGGGCTTGAATTGGGGCGGCTCGCTGATCCGCCCGGAAGCCACCGGCTACGGCTGTGTCTACTTCGCGAAGGAGATGCTCAAGACCCGCGGGCAGGACTTTGCCGGCAAAGTCTGCACGGTCTCCGGTTCCGGCAACGTGGCCCAGTATACCGTGCAAAAGCTCAACGAATTGGGCGCCAAGGTCATCAGCCTTTCCGACTCGCAGGGAGTCATCTATGATAAGGATGGCATCGATGCCGAGAAGCTGGCCTGGGTGATGGAGTTAAAGAATGTCCGCCGCGGGCGCATCGCCGAATATGCCGGGCAGTTCAACGGCGTAGAATTCATCGAAGGTGGGAAACCCTGGGACATCGCCTGTGATTGTGCGTTCCCTTCTGCTACACAGAATGAGATCGACGGCGAGGATGCGAAGACGCTGGCGAAGAACGGCTGCTTCCTCGTTGCCGAAGGCGCCAATATGCCGAGCACCCCGGAGGCGATCGAGGTTTTCCTTACCGAGCACTTCCTTTATGGGCCCGGCAAGGCCGCCAATGCCGGCGGCGTCGCCACCTCCGGACTGGAAATGGCGCAAAACTCCATGCGCCTGAACTGGCCGCGCGAAGAGGTGGATGGCCGCCTGCAGCAGATCATGCGCAGCATTCATGACAGCGCACGCGCGGCGGCTATCGAGTTTGACCAGCCGGATAACTATGTCCTCGGCGCCAATGTCGCCGGCTTCACGAAAGTCGCCGATGCGATGATCGACCAGGGACTGGTGTAACGCCTTTATTCAGCTCTTCACAACTTCCACGCGCCTATTTCCCGAAAAGGGGAGAAGGCGCGTGGTTTTTTTGTCGGGGTGTGGCGCTCGCACCTCTTGACACTACCAGCGACACCCATTATAGTATATGCGTTATGGCGCATATATCTTTACCGGAGATCGTGGCAATCCACCAGGCACTGGCCGACCCGACGCGGATTCGTGTGATGCGGCTGGTGCTGGAGCGCGAGCTGTGCGTCTGCGAGATCGTCGGCGCGCTGGAGGAGCCGCAATATAAGGTGTCGCGCCATCTGACGGTGCTGAAAAATGCCGACCTGGTACGCGATCGGCGCGCGGGCACGTATATCTTTTACGCCGTCGCCCCCGATTTGAGCGGGGAGCTGCACACCGCCCTGCAAGCCCTGGCACAGGTATGGGACGCGATCCCCGAGGTGCAGAGCGCGCTGTGGCGGGTGCGCAACCTGCACTTCCTGCCGGATGGGAAGCCGTGCTGCAGCAGCAACGAAAAGCCCTGTTGCCCCGAGGAGAAGGGATGTTGCGAGTAATTTTTTTCGCCTGACATATGTGCTTATGCGCATGCAGGCATAGTCAGTGAAGGTAATTTCGATGAACGAGAGCATCGTAAAAAAGTTATCCTGGCTCGACCGCTACCTGACGCTGTGGATCTTCCTGGCCATGGCTGTCGGGGTGGGGTTAGGTTACCTGATCCCGCAAACCGCGGCGTTTTGGGATCGGTTTTCCGTCGGCACCACCAATATCCCCATCGCCATCGGCTTGATTCTGATGATGTATCCGCCGCTGGCGAAGGTGAAGTATGAAGAGCTGGGCGGGGTGTTCCGCAACTGGAAGGTGCTCGGGCTTTCGCTGGTGCAGAACTGGATCATCGGGCCGATATTGATGTTCGCGCTGGCGATTATCTTTCTGCATGTCGTGCCGAAAGCGATGGGCGCGCCGGCAGCGGCGATGACGACCTACCATCAATATATGGTGGGACTGATCATGATCGGCCTCGCCCGCTGCATCGCCATGGTCATCGTCTGGAACGAACTGGCGAAGGGCGACACCGAATACGCCGCGGGGCTGGTGGCCTTCAACTCGATCTTCCAGGTGCTGTTCTTTTCCGTGTATGCCTACGTGTTCATCACCGTCCTTCCGCCGCTCTTCGGGCTGAAGGGGACCACGGTGCACGTCAGCATCGGGCAGATCGCGCAGAGCGTGTTCATCTATCTGGGTATTCCCTTCCTCGCCGGCGTCCTCACCCGCATCATCGGGCTGCGGATCAAAGGCAAGGCATGGTACGAGAAGCAGTTCATCCCGCGCATCGGGCCGCTGACGCTCATTGCGCTGCTCTTCACCATTATCGTGATGTTCTCGCTGAAGGGCGCGTATATCGTGCGCCTGCCGCTGGACGTGGTGCGCATCGCCATCCCGCTGCTGATCTACTTCGTGGTGATGTTCCTGGTGTCGTTCTTCCTGGGGAAGAAGATCGGCGCGGATTATTCGAAAACGGCGACGCTGTCCTTCACCGCTGCCAGCAACAACTTCGAGCTGGCCATCGCGGTGGCGGTGGCGGTCTTCGGCATCGGTTCCGGGCAAGCCTTCGCGGCGGTGATCGGGCCGTTGGTGGAAGTGCCGGCGCTGATCGGACTGGTGAATGTGGCGCTGTATTTCCAACGGCGCTTCTTCACGGCACAGCCGACCGCGTCCGGCGCACTGGAGGGCACCACGTGATTACCATTACGCTGAAAGATGACGACCTGTTGCAGTTAGAGATGATCGACATCGATCGGGACGAACGCGAAGCGCTGGCATTCATTCGCGAGCGCATCCTGCCCGAAGTGAAGAAGCAGCAAGCCGCGAAAATGCGCAGCCACCTCGACGGCGGCAAAGGGTCGATGTTCTGAAAAACGAGGCCAACGATGCAAGTCATGTTCGTGTGTGTGCATAATGCGGGGCGCAGCCAGATGGCGGAGGCGCTGTTCAACGCGCTGGCGCCGGCGGGGATGTGTGCCGTGTCGGCAGGCACGGAGCCGGGAAATGCGGTCAATCCAATGGCCATCGAGGCTATGCGGGAGATCGGCCTCGACATGCAGGGGCACCACCCGAAGCTGGCCACTCCGGAGATCGTGCAAGCCAGCGACCGCATCATCACCATGGGCTGCGGGGTGCAGGAAAGCTGCCCGCTGTACCTGGGCATGAAGATCGATGAAGACTGGGGCCTGCCGGATCCTGCCGGGCAAGACCTGGAGACGGTGCGGCAGATCCGCGATGCCATCCAGCAGCATGTGATCGAGCTGATCGCTCGGAGCGCGGATTACCCATCCGCGCAAGACGAAAGGAGAACCTTATGAAAGCGAATGACATCAGAGACAGCGTGCGGCAGAATTACGCGAAGATCGCACGCGAGCGTGGGAGCGGTTGCGGCTGCGACAGCAAGAAGACGTCCTGCTGCAGTGGCGCGCAGGCACCGCGGGACACCGCAGCGAAGATCGGGTATTCAGCCGAAGAGCTGGACGCCGTGCCCGAAGGCGCCAACCTGGGATTGGGCTGCGGCAACCCACAGGCCATCGCCGCGCTGCGGCCGGGCGAGACAGTGCTGGACCTGGGCAGCGGCGGCGGCTTCGACTGCTTCCTGGCCGCGCAACGCGTGGGCCCGACGGGTAAGGTGATCGGCGTCGACATGACCCCGGATATGATCAGCAAGGCGCGCGCCAACGCGGAGATCGGCAGCTACACCAACGTCGAGTTCCGCCTGGGTGAGATCGAGGCGCTGCCGGTGGCCGACGGCGTCGTCGATGCGATCATGTCCAACTGCGTGATCAACCTGTCGCCGGAGAAGCCGCGTGTGTATAGCGAAGCCTTCCGCGTGCTGAAGCCGGGCGGACGGCTGGCCATCTCCGACGTGGTGGCGCTCAAGGCGATGCCGGAGGAGATCCTCAACGACATTGCCCTCCTCTCCGGCTGCGTCGCCGGCGCGGCGCTGGTAGACGATCTGGAGAAGATGCTGCGGGAGGCCGGGTTCACGCAAATCAAAGTCGACGTGTCGGCATCCAGCCGCGAAACCATTCGCGAGTGGGCGCCGGGCCGCGGCATCGAGGATTACGTAGCGTCGGCGATTATCAGCGCGGTGAAAGGCTAGGCTCGAGATCACTGCCATGTCGGACCCAGTAGAAAAAACCAATAACGACAAGCTGACCGTCGAGCAGCCGGCAACCGTAAGCAGCTGGAAGATCAACGGATTGCTGGTACTCGCGCTTGCGGCCTGGGTCGGCCTGTATCGGGAAATCAAGCCGGTGTCGGAATGGCTGGCCTACAATTTGTTCCGGCTATCAGATGGGTCGCGCCTGGGAAAAGCGGTGGCGTTTTTCTTCCTGGATGTGCCGAAGGTATTGCTGCTGCTGGTGCTGATCGTCTTCGCGGTGGGCATCGTACGCTCGTTCTTTACCGCCGAGCACACGCGCCGCGTGCTGGCCGGCAAGCGGGAAGCGACGGGGAACATATTGGCCGCGCTACTCGGCATCGTCACGCCGTTCTGCTCGTGCTCCGCGGTGCCGCTGTTCATCGGATTCGTCACCACCGGCGTGCCGCTGGGCGTGACCTTCTCCTTCCTCATCGCCGCGCCGATGGTAAACGAGGTGGCGCTGGTGCTGCTCTTCGGGCTGTTCGGGTGGCAGGTGGCGGCGCTCTACCTGGGCACCGGACTGTTCATCGCCATGCTCTCCGGTTGGATTATCGGCCGGTTGAAGCTGGAGCGGCATGTCGAGGAGTGGGTGTATGCCGCGCAGATGGGCGAAGGCGCCGAGGAGGAAAAGCTGGATTGGCCCGGCCGCATCCGCTTTGGCCTTGATGCGGTGAAGGAGATCGTCGGCAAGGTGTGGCCATACGTCGTCCTCGGCATCGCCGTCGGCGCGGGCATTCACGGCTACGCCCCGGAACGCTGGCTGGCGGCAATCATGGGGAAGGACGCCTGGTGGTCGGTGCCGCTGGCGGTGCTGATCGGCATCCCCATGTATTCCAACGCGGCAGGGATAATTCCCGTGGTGGAGGCGCTGCTCGAAAAAGGCGCGGCGCTGGGCACGGTGCTGGCCTTCATGATGGCGGTGATCGCGTTGTCGCTGCCGGAGATGATCATTCTGCGCAAGGTGTTGAAACTGCGGCTGATTGCCGTGTTCATCGGGGTGGTTGGCGGCGGGATTCTCCTGATTGGCTATCTCTTCAACCTGCTGGATATTCAGCAATTCGTGACCCGCTAAACGGGACACTGGGAGGCAATATGAAAACAATTACGGTCTATGGTCCCGGCTGCGCGAAATGCAAGCAGACCGAGGAAGTGGTGCGCAAAGTGGTGGCGGAGACCGGCGCGGATGCGCAGGTGCAGAAGGTGAGTGATATCAAGGAGATGGTGACCGCCGGCATCCTCTCCACCCCCGCGGTGGCAGTGGACGGCGTCATCAAGGTCAGCGGCCGCGTGCCGAAGGCCGACGAAGTGAAAGCGTGGATTGCGGGTTAACCCGTTCCTGATAATCGAAAGGAGATTTCCCATGGCTGATTGTTGTGGCAAAGGCGATGTATTGCTCTTCGCCTGCTCCGGTGGCTCGAACGTGGGCCAGATTGCGAATGACGCCGCGAAGGCGTTGGACCAGTTGGGTCAGGGCAGCTTCTTCTGCCTGATCGGTGTCGGCGCGCAATTGCCGAATTTCGTCGAGCGCGTGAAAAAGGACGGCACCACCGTGGTGGCGATCGACGGCTGCGGCGTGGGGTGCGCGAAGAAGGCGCTGGAAAACGTCGGCGCCAGTGCGGACGCCTACGTGGTGGTGACCGAACTCGGCATCGAGAAGGGTCATCATTACAACTATACCCGCGATGAAGTGGGAACCGTTGCACGAGCAGTGGTGGAAGCCGTGCAAGGCCCGTGCAGCTGCTGCGGAGGGGGCGACAAGGCATGAGTACTGCCCACCTACAGGTAAACGGCGGCATTTGCGGTTTCATCACGGACATCACCGCCACCTCTGAGGACGAGCAGATGGTGCACTTCAGCATCACCAGCAATTGCGCCAATATCCAGGGGCTGGCGGCGGCGCTGCCGACGGAAGTCGACGCCTACGCAGAGCTGGGCGCCGGGTTCGATGGTGAGGTGTGGAACGCGGCGCGGACGTCGCTGCGCGGTTGCTGCAGCGGCTGCATCGTCAGCCCGGCCATCTTCAAGGCCATGCAGGTGGCGGCGGGGGTGGCTTTACCCGCCGATCCGACCATCCGCTTCATGCGCGAGGAAGAGACATGAGATCCACCGCTGGGAAAATCATCGTCATCGTGGTCCTGCTGGCGGCCATCGTGGGCGTGCTGTCCAAGAAATCTCGCCGGCAGGATGCCCCCGCGCCTTCGGAGACGGGAAATACCGGACAATCGGCCGCGCAGGTTCCGGAGCGGACCGCGCCGAAGATTACACCCGGTAAAGGCGAATACGGCGCCGCCGGACAACGTCGTTTCACGACCGCTCGGTCCCAATACACCATCGGCCAAACCGCGTCCGCCGAAACAGGAGCAACCCGCGCCAGCCGCGCAACCACAAAAGGCGCCGCCCGCCAAAGCGCCGGCACTACCGCGCCTGCTGGAACTGGGGGCGGACAAGTGCGTGCCGTGTAAAATGATGCAGCCGGTGCTGGCAGAGTTGCGGAAGGAATACCCGAACAGGCTGCGGGTAGATTTCGTCGACGTCTGGAAAGACCCCGCTCCCGCGCGCCAATACGGCGTGCAGGCCATTCCTACGCAGATTTTCTTCGATGCGAAAGGCAAGGAAGTCTTTCGGCACACCGGCTTTTACCCCAAGGACGAAATTCTAGCGAAGTTCCAGGAACTCGGCATCGACCTGTAAGAAGAAACGGAGATCATCATGCGCTTATCTTCCGGCATCGCTTGCCTGCTGGTACTCTTTGCGCTCGCGCTCACTGGAGTGACCGCAGAGACACTACCCGTAAACGTGGACCAGGTTTATCCCGGCTTGAGCAGCGGCCCGTTGCGGCAAGCCACGCTGGCCGAGTTACCGAACGGCACCCTCCTGCACGCGGGCGCAGTGACCATCACCGAAAAACAGCTCGCCGCTGAGCTGGCGGCGGCCGATCCCGCGATACGGACGCAGTTGACAAAGCATGCCTTCTTCCTGCTGGAGCAACTCGCCACCAAATCGCTGCTGCTGGCGGAAGCGCGAGCATGGGCGGCTGCCGAAAAGCGCAAACCGGGAGAAGAGGAAGACGCGCTGTTGCAAGCCTACCTGCGCAGCGTCGCCGGCAAGGCCACGATCACGGATGAAGAGCTGAAAGCCAGTTACGAAGAAAATAAGGAAGCGCTGGGCGATCTGTCGTTTACCGCGATTGAAAAAGAGCTGCGCGAGTATCTGCTGGAGGAGAAGCGGGTGGAGCTGATCGATGCCTATATCAAAGATGTCAGCGCGCGCATACCCGTCGCGGTGGCTGCCGGCTGGTTGAAGGCAAAAGCGGCAAGCTCGCTGGACAACCCGGTGGACAAAGCGCGCCGTGCCGGAAAGCCCGCGTTGATCGATTTCGGTTCCGACAACTGCGGCCCATGCGTCATGATGGCGCCGATCCTGAAGGATCTACAGAAAACCCTTGCCGGCCGCTGCACGGTATTGGTGGTAAATGTGCAACAGGAAGAGGTGCTGTCCGCGCGTTACGGCGTGGACAGCATTCCCGTGCAGGTGTTCTTTGATAAAGACGGCAAGGAAGTCTTCCGGCATGTCGGCTTCTTCCCGCGAGAGAAGATCCTCGAGAAGCTGACCGCGCTGGGGGTGAAGTAACGGATGGATGAGCTGTTTACCGCACTGACGAAAGCGGTGGAAGGCGCACCGGCTGTCGCGCTGGGGGCGGCGCTGCTCTGGGGGGTGCTGAGCATCGTGCTGAGCCCGTGCCATCTCGCCAGCATCCCGCTCATCATCGGCTTTATTTCCGGGCAACGGGAGATAACTGCCCGGCGCGCCTTCCGCATGGCGCTGCTCTTTGCACTCGGCATATTGGTGACCATTGCCATCATCGGCGCGGTCACGGCGGCACTCGGGCGCATGGCGGGCGACCTGGGCGGTTGGGTCAATTACACGGTGGCGGTCGTCTTTCTCGTGATGGGGCTCCACCTGCTCGGCGTCATCCCGCTGCCGCTGTCCGCGCCCGGCCAGGTGAACATGACGCGCAAAGGCCTGCTCGCCGCGTTTCTGCTGGGCCTGATCTTCGGCATCGCGCTGGGACCGTGCACCTTCGCCTTTATGGCGCCCGTGCTGGGCATCACGCTCACCGTCGCGCGGAGTGCTCCCGTGTATGCCGCCGGCCTGCTGCTGCTCTACGGGGTCGGCCACTGTGCGGTCATCGTCGCCGCCGGCGCCTCGACGGAGATGGCATCACGTTATCTTCACTGGACCGAATCATCGCACGGCATGCCGGTTGTCAAGCAGGTGTGCGGCGGGCTGGTACTCTGCGGCGGGCTGTATCTGCTGTATACCGCGCGGTAACACATCAAGTTTTCGGTCGATTGTGACGAAAAAATAACCGGTATTCCTATCACGGAATCCGATAGGTTTCAAGCAGGTGGAGAGCGGGCAAGTACGATATCAATGTGAGAGCCTGTTCCACCGGCGATTCTTCTTTGCGTTGACGGTAATTAAGGCGTCTGTTATACTCGTTTTCAGCGAGGCGCCTGGCTTACGACACGGCAACGCGAGATTGGCAGGGGGTATCGGGATGCAGCAGAAAAAGATCCTGGCCGTGGATGATGAACGTCATATTGTGCGGCTGATTCAAGTAAACCTCGAGCGCGCCGGCTACAAGGTGCTCACGGCATTTGACGGTCGCGAGGCGCTGAAAAAGATTGAGGACGAGCATCCGGACCTGGTTGTGCTCGACGTGATGATGCCGTATATGAACGGGCTCGAAACGCTGAAGCAAATTCGGGCGAATCCGAAGACCCGCAATCTGCCGGTCATCATGTTGACCGCCAAAGCCCAGGACCAGGACGTCTTCCAGGGATACTCCTACGGGGTGGACATCTACCTGACCAAGCCGTTTAACCCGGTGGAGCTGTTGACGTTCGTCAAACGTATCTTCACGGAGATGGAAACACAAGAAGATGAGGACAATGTCTACAAAATGTGAGGAGCATTCCTCCGTGGCGTTGATTGCCGAGATCGTGGCGGGCACGCTGCTCGTCGCCGGTCTGGCCACGGTCTGGTGGATGGTGTCGCGCCGCGCCACCCGCGTCGTCGACCCGCAAGTCGAGATCGACCGGCGCATCGACGACCTGGAGAACTCGCTGTCGCGCCTGCAGGACGTGTTCGGGCACGCGATACGCAGCTAAAGCAAGCGAGTAATACGAGATCGTTTGAGCTTCGCCCCAGGGCGATGAGAATCCACGCGGGTTCACGTCTTCCTGGGGCGAAGCTTTTGGTGTGCGCCTACCCACAATCTGCGTATTTCGTCCCACCCCGTTATGATTGCCTCATCCTGGGGAAAGATATCTAAAGCCACTTAATGTTATTCCGGCTACCACAGCACTACCCGTCGATGAGGTTATATGGAAAAATATTCGTCAATCACCCAGGATCCTGCCGTTGATGATCGTTACCCGAAGGAACACCACGCGGTAGCGGTCATCCCGGAGCACCGGGAAGCGCAGGGACAGGCGGATATCAACCTTATCACCGGCGAGTCGCTGATCCGGTATTTCCTCTATGGCGCGCGCATTTTCCGCGGGCAGGACGCATTCCGCCTGCCGGACGCCGCGGCCGGCTACCCCGGGGCGCTGCCGCAGGTGCTGCGCGGATGCGGCATTCGCAGTTTCTACACGCGGAAGGCCTTCACCGGCGATTTCCGGCACCCCACCTTCTGGTGGGAGGGCATCGACGGCTCGCGCATGCTGGTACATTCGCTGGACGACGGGAAATCCGATCCCACGCCGCTGTCGACGGAACTGCCCACCTGGTCGGGCGAGCTCTGCTTCGCGCCACACCATGGCGCTTACACGGCGCAGGCGATGGAGCAATGGGAGCGCCGCCGTTGTGAATTCCTGTTGCGAGATGCGGAATTCCTGTCGGCGGTTCAGCCCCGGGGCGGCGACTACCCGCGGGCGGAGCTGGATGAGGCGTGGAAACTGCTGCTGCACGATCAGTTCCCGACTTTCACTCCGGATGCGGAGGACTCCCCGCGGCCATATCAGCGCGTGCGCGAGATCGGCGAAACCACGGTGGCGCAGATCCTGGAGACCTTCGCCAAACTGCTCGACACCGGCGATCTGTCCCATCCGGTGGCGGTATGGAATACGGTCTCCTTCTCGCGGTCGGGCCTGATCAGCGTGCCGTGGAAGGGAAAAAGCGACGTCAACGCCTTTTCGCCGCGCGGGCAGGCGTCCCGCACGCAACTGGTGCAGGAGAACGGCCAGCGCCGGCTGCTGGTCGAGGTGGTGGACGCGCCGCCGATGGGCTACGTCATTTACGACCTTCGCGAGCGGGCAAAGGTGAAGGCGTCCGCGCTGGCCATCACCGACGCCGCGCGCACCGACGGGCGGGTGCTGGAGAATGAGCTGGTGCGCGTGGAGCTGAACGAATGCGGCGAGGTCGTCTCCTTCTTTGACAAACAGCAGGAGCGCGAGGTCATCGCCCCTGGAACCGTCGGCAACCGCTTCCAGCGTTTTGACAACCGCCCGGATGGCTGGACCGGCGATCCGTTTTATGATGAGGCGCATGAAGACCTGACCCCGCCGGCGATGATCGAACGGGTGGAAAACGGCCCGCTGCGCGCAACGGTACGCGTGGAGCGGCAATTGCTGCCCGGCGCGCGCCTGGTGCAGTTCATTCGCCTGGAGGCCAACAGCCGCCGGCTGGATTTCGAGACGTATCTGGACTGGCAGGAAGCGCACAGCCTGCTGAAGGTGGCCTTCCCGGTGGCGATCCACAGCCCGCAAGCCACCTACGAGATCCAGTTCGGCCACCTCGACCGCCCCACCCACCGCAACACCTTCTGGGATTCCGCACGCAGCGAAGCGCCCGCGCACCGCTGGGCCGACCTGTCCGAAAGCGACTACGGGGTGGCGCTGCTCAACGACGGTCGCCACGGCTACGACATCCACAAAAACGTGCTGCGCCTGTCGCTGGCGTGCACGCCGCACGGTGACGTGGATCTGGGACCGCATCACTTCACCTATTGCCTGCTGCCGCACCGCGGCGAAGCGGAGAGCAGCGGCGTGCCGTTGGCGGGGTATGACCTGAATGTGCCCTTCCGCGCACAAATGCTGCCCGTGCAGCAAGGCATGCTTGCACGCACGCACAGCTACTTCCGCATCGACAAGCCCAACCTGGTCATCGAGGCGGTGAAGCGCGCGGAGGACGGCGACGGCCTCATCGTCCGCCTGTTCGAAGCCTATCGCCGCCGCGGCGCCGCCCGCATCATCCTCAACGGCCTCTGCTCCCACGCCACCCGCACCGACCTGCTGGAGCATAATCAGGAAGACCTGCTCGTCCACGGTGGCGCGGTGGTAATCGAGTTCAAGCCGTTCGAGATTATCACGCTGCGGCTGCGATAATGCTGGGAGCGCGGACCTCTGAGTCCGCGTGTGATGACACGTGCGGACTCAGAGGTCCGCGCTCCCAGATTTACTTCCCTTTCGCCCCCGAAATGACCAGGTTATCCACCGCCAGGCGCGTGTCGTAGGCCGCCAGGCCGATCCACTTGGCCGGATCGGGCGCAATGGGGTTCGTGCGATCCCAGGCGTCAATGACGACTTTCCCATCCACCCACAATCGCAGGTGCACGGTATTCCACTCGGCGATGATGTGGTGCTGCTTGCCGGGGACGATGGGCGACCATTCCGTGCGGGCGATGGGCTGGTTGTTTTTATAGCAGACGCTGTCCTGGTTGAAGTAGCGGGCGACGAACAGCCCGTAGCCTTTGGCGGAACTGCAGGTATCATCGGCATTGAGGCGAAGGTAGATGTCGCCGACGCGGCCGTCCGGGCGAGGGTAGAGGGTGGCGTCGAACTCGATGCGCATTGGCCCGGCGGAGCAAGGAGCCAGCAGGATGGTGCGGTAATCGTCCGCTTTCCCACCGATGGCTTGCAGTTGCCCGTCCACGACCTGCCATTCACCTTCACAGACGCGCAGAGCCTTCAGTGACTCCGCATCATCAAAGGTGAAGCTATGCAGGGGCTGCCAGTCCACTTTGTAGTCATGCTCCGCGCGGGCGAGTTCCAGGTACTTGTGCTGCTCATCCGGATCAGGCACCGCCTGGGCATTGCCCGCCCCGCGGGATGAGACGGTGAAGCCGATCACCAGACCACAGACCGCCGCCAACACGAACCCCAGCAGGAAAGAGAAACGTCGCTGCATCGCTCACCTCCCGCTCCCATTATAGCAGAAACCCCCTCTTCACCTGGAAGAGAGGGCTCTGTTACCTGTTCCCTGTCACCCGTCAGCTACTTATTATGCAGCTCCTGAATCAGCGCGCGGCCGATCTCGTCGCGCTGGATCTGGTTGGTGCCTTCGTAGATCTGGGTGATCTTCGCGTCGCGCATGTATTTCTCGACCGGATATTCGCGCATATAGCCGTGGCCGCCGTAGACCTGGATGGCGTTGGTGGTAACTTCCATGGCCACGTCGGAGGCGAAGCATTTGCTCATCGCGGAATAGAGGGTCGGGCGCACGCCCGGGTTGGCGTCGATGTAGCGGGCCGTCGCGTAGACCAGCGCGCGGGCGGCTTCCACCTTCATCGCCATGTCGGCGAGCATGAAGCGCAGACCCTGGAAACTGGAGACGGGCTGGCCGAACTGACGGCGCTGGGAGGAGAACTCCACCGCATAGTCGAGCGCGCCGGCGGCGATGCCCACTGCTTGCGCGGCCACACCCGGGCGGGACATATCGAAGGTCTTCATCGCGGTGATGAAGCCGGTGCCCTCGCGGCCCATGAGCTGGCTCTTGTGCACGCGGCAATTCTGGAATACCAGCTCGCGGGTGGCGCTGGCGCGGATGCCCAGCTTGTCTTCCTTCTTGCCGAAGGTGAAGCCTTCCATGCCTTTTTCCAGGATAAAGGCGGAGATGCCACGGGCGCCCTTCTCGGGATTCGTGATGGCAAAGACGGTGTAAATGTCCGCCTCGCCGCCGTTGGTGATCCACTGCTTGGTGCCGTTGATGATGTAGTCGTCGCCGTCCTTCACCGCGCGGGTCTGCATGCCCGCCACGTTGGAGCCGGCGTTGGCTTCGGTCAGCCCGAAGGCGGCCAGCTTGCGTCCGGAGGCGACTTCCGGCAGATACTTTTCTTTTTGCTCTTCACTGGCGGCCACGATGATGGGGATGGTGCCCAGGCCGGGGGCGGCGAAGGCCAGCGAAATGCCGCCGCACGCCTTGGACAGCTCCTCGGTAACGATCGCCATGTTCATAATCGGCGTGCTGCCACCCAGACCGCCATATTTTTCGTCAATGTAGACGCCGCAGAGGTCCGCGGCGGCCAGCGCCTTGACGATATCCCACGGGAAAATCTCTTCCCGGTCATATTCGGCTGCCACAGGGCGGATTTTCTTGTCGGCAATCTCGCGCGCGCAGTCGCGAATAAAAACTTGTTCTTCAGTCAGGCCGTAGTCGAGCATTTGATGTCTCCAGCAAGGCGGCATGCCGCCCGAGGTGGGGTGATTCGGATTCGCATTAGTATAGCGAATGCGGGTGGGAACGTCAAAAATATTATAATTAAGAACTGAAGTACTGGAAACCAAGGTATTGACGGTGTATGCGAGCCGTGTAATATTCTTACTGGTAAGAATAGGGGGATGATATGAAAGTGACAACGAAAGGGCAGGTAACGATCCCCATGGAGATTCGTGAGCAACTCAATATCCGGCCGGGAGCGGAAGTGGATTTCGTGCTGGAGGGGGATGCCGTGTAAATTGTTCCGGTGCGGCAGGCGAACACGCATGGCCGACGCATCGTCGAGCGTATGCTCGGAACGGGATCGGTCAAAATGACCACGGATGAAATCATGGCATTAACGCGAGGTGACGTGTGAGTGGAACGCTGGTTGACAGTAATGTCATCCTTGACATTATGACGAAAGACCCCGCCTGGTCCGTATGGGCGGCAACGGCACTCGAGCGTTGTGCAAATGAGGGAGTGTTATTTTTTAATCCCATCATTTATGCCGAGGTTTCGATCAGGTTCACAACCATTGAAGAACTGGAAGCTGCGCTGCCCTCCGAATCGTTTCGACGTTTGCCCTTACCCCTTGAAGCCGCTTTCCTTGCCGGGAAAGCTTATTTGCGTTACCGGCAACAAGGCGGCACGCGCGGATCGATGCTGCCCGATTTCTTCATCGGAGCCCACGCTGCTGTCGCCGGTATACAATTGCTCACACGTGATGCTGCGCGGTATCGCACGTACTATCCTACAATGCCGCTCATTGTCCCGGATTGATGTCTGCTATCTGCCCTCGACCAGCACACACCCCAGCGCCGGGATGGTAATCGTTGCCGCGCCATCCGTCAGCTCCTGGCAGCGGCGGGTGAGTTTCGGACCGGAGACGTGCAACGTGGCATACTCGCCCAATCGCGGATCAGACAGTGCCACGGAGCGGTCGGTGTCTGTCCAGTTGGCCAGCACCACGCCATGGCGCCCGTCCGGGGCCGTCCACGCGGCGTGGAAGACGGCGGGGACCCGGTAGACGCGGCTGTTCCACTCCCAGGACACGGTGTCGACATCACTCACCTCCGCCGGCGTCTGCATGCGGCCGAAGACGAGGTAATCTTTGCCCGGGCCGCGGCGGAGGGCGGTGGCGGTGCGGATCACCTCCAGCGCGTGATCGTCATTCCCCACCTTCGGCTCCCAGTCCGCCCAGTTGAAGGTGTCCTTGTTGAGCAGTGTGCCGTCACCGGTGAGCACCGCGCCGGGGATCACGCCCAGCACGCAGTTGAAGGCGTTGCGGATGGGCAGGTGGTACGGCTCGGGCCCGCCGCCCATGCCCCCCTGCATGATGATGCACTCGTGGTATAGATAATGGTAGAGCGGCACCGCGTTGCCGCCGTAGCCGGGCGGGTAGACGCGCACGTCGCATTCCTGGAACCGCGGCAGGGCGAGCTCGTTCGCGGGCTGCTCGGTGGAGTGGATCACCTCCGTCTCGCCCAGTGCGGCGGCTTCGGCATGGAACTGGTCGATAATCTCGCCCATCACGTCGTTCATCCAACGGCCGGGCGCCGGCGCGTGTTCATGATCCTCCGCGAAGCAGGGGAAGGTGGCGGCGCCGCAGTTTTGATCGAAGAACTGGATCGACTCCAGCCCCCAGCCCAGCAGCCGGCGCACGAATTCCCGCGCGATCTTCCGCGTCTCCTCGACGCCCAGGCAGCAGGCATAGCTGGGCCGCCAGACACGGTCCCAGAACTCATTCCAAAGCTCGCCGGACGGCTGGCGGCAGACGGTCTGCTCACCCCCATGCTCGCGATAATAGGCTTCGCCGTCATAGCCGTTCCACGCGTGCGCTATCACCCAGCGCGTGCCGTTGCAGAAAGAACCCACGTGCCAGCCGCGCTCGCGCGCCATGCGGGTGAAATTCGTTACCGAGGCGTCGCCGCCGATGGGCGGGAAGCAATCCGGATAGACCCACGATCCGCCGCGCTCCCAGCCCATGATGATGGCCGCCAGCGGCGATTCGACCCGTTTCGCCACGCCGTCCAGCAGCGGAATGATCTTCTCATACGGCAGGAATTCTTCCACCGGATGCACCGGGCCGAGGTCGAGGATGCCTTGCGGGCGGATGGTGATATACGGCGGCGAATCGAGCAGCCAGGCGGGGACATCCGTGCGCTGGTGCAGCGGTGTCGCCCAGTGCTGTTCCAGTGCCCACGACCGGTAGAGCTCCGCCGCCGCGTACCAGTCGCCGGTGAAGGAGCCGAGCAGCACTTCGTATTCCAGCGTGCGGTCGCCTGCAGGCCAATCGCCCACGTGTGCCACACCCAGGCGAATGCCGGGTTCGCGGTGCAGCGCCTTGATCAGCTTCGCATGCCCCGCCGTGTCATTGCAGGCCAGGTACAACCCGGCGTGGTCGTTGTAATACGCGAGGAACTGCGCGAACGTGCCGCCGGGGTAGTGCAGCGAATCGCCATGCTCGGGGTGGAACTGCCAGGCGAAGGGGAAGTCCGGATTCAAATGATCTGGTTCCGGATTGCGGAGCAGGTCACCCATCACCAGCGGCCAGAGAATTGCACGCTCACCCCCGATGTCATAGGAGGCAACGACGAAGGGGAACTGCACGTCCACGATGCGCAGGCCGGCGCCGTTCTCCACGGTGATGCCCCAGCGGCTGAAGCGGTCCTTCGGGTTTGCCTGCACGGTGAAGGTGACGTGGATCTCCTGCCCGCCCAGCCGGCGGTAGCGGGCAACCAGCCGCGTCTCTTCCGCGGTCACCTCCACCGATTCCGCCATGTGTGAAGTGAGTTGGCGGTACTTGCCGTCCTCCAGATACTGGATCACGAAGGCCGGGTGCTCCGGCGCGGCGGCGATGAATTCCTGCTCGGGGGCAGCGTGGCTGCGCAGGGACACCAGCCGTCCCGTGGCGCGCTCGAAGCCCAGTGTATCGCAGGCGGTGGTCAGGTGAAGCAGCTCCATGTCATTACCTCCAAACAAAAAGGCAAAGGGCAACATGACGTATGCCCTTTGCCTTTTCAATATTCTCGCCGCATATACCTTCTCAGCTACCCTGTGGAGTTGGCTCCGGCTGTTTTTGCTGAGGCGGCTCCATGGTGGGCGGATTGTTGCCGTAGGGATCGATCACCAGCGTGCCGATCGAGCGGGTAATAACAGGCTGCAGGTGCTCGCCGCGCTTGACGGCTTTGCGCGACGGGAACGGATCCCAGCCACCGAGCATGGCCATGCGCTCGCACCACGGGCAGGTGCCCAGGCCGAAGCGGTAAAAGTGCTGGGTATTGGCGCGGCACAGGCGCAGGTTGCTCTCCGCCAGGTCCAGCACCTGTTGCCAGGTGGCCGCGTGCGGGCGCAGCGACGGGTTGTTATGCCCGACTTCGAAGCACTGGCGCATCATCGCGCGCACGTCCGGGTGCATGATGCCGATGGGCGGCGCGGTGGGCATCGGTTCATACGGCACATTGTGGCTGATCGAGTAGGGATAATAATTCAACGCGATGCGGTCGCCGAGCGGCAGCATCTCGTCATCCCCGATTACTCGTCCGGCGAAGGGGTGTGTGCCTTCCATCAGCAGCAGGAAGATCATCACCGCCAGGCCGAAGGCGTCGTGCTCCGGCGTGCGGTCGATCTCGCGGAAACGCACGCTCTGCAACTCGGGCGGGGTGAATTCCGGCTTGCCCACCGGGCAACGGAAGGTGGTGGCTCCCAACGGCACCTGGAAGGAGTCGGTATCCACCAGCGTCACCAGCGCCGATTCGCTGACCAGGATGTTGGACTCGTTGACATCGCCCACCACGTAGCCCACCGAGTGCAGCGCGTTGAAGGCGGAGGCCAGATTGCGCGCGGTGCGGATCAGGTAGCGATAATGGAATAACGGGCACAATTGCCGGCGCGTCTTCGGGTTGTAATACTCGAAAATCGAGTGCGTGTGCGGGATGCGCGGCATAATGAAGCCGACGCACCGTGGTTCGTCCTCGTAGCTGAACAGGCGGTCGATGGGCCAGGCGATGGAGACGTGCCCGCTGCCGGCCATCGGGTCGATAGGCGGGTTGGCGATCATCGCGGCGAGCTTGTCCCCGCGCTCCGGCGTCGGTTTGTGGTACACCTTGGCGATGACCGACTCGTCCTCTTCCACGGCATAGAGATACGCCTCGCCTCCCAGCGCGATCGGCGGGGTATGCAGCGTGATGAGTTTTCCGTTTCGTTCAAGTCGTAACAACATATCTCTTACCGTGACGCATCCTGTTCTGTGTCTCTCGCGCGCTCGGTGGGTTCTCGTTGGGCTTCTGACAGATGGTGCAGCGCGCCCAGCACCAGCGTCAGGTCATCATCAGCGCGCTGGCGAATGCGGTCAGACGCCAGAAAATCGCGCAATTGTCGTTCGGCATCGTGCAGGTCCACACTCTCATGCAGGAACTGCACCAGCGGATTGAAGAAGGCGGGATGGGGAGTGCCTTCCGGCATTTTCAGCGCCAGCCGCTGCAAGCCATCCGAAATGACACCGAGGCCGGTCACGTCACCGCGCCACAAGCCGAATTGCACGGCCTTCAAATAGTCCGGGGAGGTGAAAAAGATCGTCTCGTTGATATATTCGCCAACCTGCGGGGTGGTGATCATGATGGGATCGCTTTTCCCGTTCATGATGATCGCCGCGCCGTCTCCCACCTGTGCGGCCACCGCCAGTTGCGGCGTGGCTACCAGCACGATGAGGGTCGTGGCAAGCTCACGGAGGTTGACTTTACGCTTGTTGGCCGCACCCACCACGGAGTCGTGCGCCGTCTCCAGCGCGGCGGTGAGCATGTCGCGCCAATCGTTGTCATCTCGCGGCCAATCGCCCTTCAGCAGCTCCGCGACCCAGTCCACCGCGGCCAGCGCGGCGCGGGCGGAACCCAGTTGCGAGAGTGCCGCCGATCCGGCGCCATCAGCCACCGCCACAACAACCGCCCCGCCGGGCAATGCGCGCCAGACGTGACTATCCTGGCAGGGTGATCCCAGCTTGATGTGCGCGACCCCGCGCGCCGACACGCCGACCACATGCCAGTGGTGCAGGGGAGCGACCTCGGTCGTCTGCCCCATACGCTACACCTCCGGTGACGGCGGCGGCAGCGGCACCTGAGAATGGACGACTTGCTGCGTGGAGCGTGACAGCCACACGAACAACTCGACGAAATTCAGGCCTTCCAGGTACACGGGAGGACGCACGGAAATCTCGCGCAGCTTCTCGATATACGCCCCCTTAACGGCGACCGAGAAAAACGCGACGCGCTTGCCCCCCTCCGCCTCATGCAGGCGACGGATGGCATTTTCAATGGTGCCGTCCGGCTCGCCCTTGGGCTTGCCGTCGGTGATCATGAAGATCCACGGGCGATAATAGGGTACGCCGTGCGCCTTATACACCGATTTCCGCGACTCGAGCAGGTCGAGCGAGGTCAGGATGCCGGTGCCCATCGGCGTCAAGCCGCCAGCCTTCAGCGTAGGTGGGGTAAACGCATCCACCGGCAAAAAGTCGTGGATGACCTTCACATCGCCACCAAAGCTGATGGTCGCCACTTCAACGCGCCGCGCAGCCAGGGGATCCTTCACCAGGTCATCGTGAAATGCCAGCAACCCCTGGTTCAGCGCGTTGATCGCTTCGCCGCGCATCGACTTGGAGGTGTCCAGCAAGAGGACACAAGGGCATCGTGGCTCGGGATTTTCCGCGAATTCTACCGCTTCATCTACTCGTATCGTATCCGCCATGATACCTCCTTTCCATACTCTGGGCCATTATTGCTCAAGCCGCGTCAAAATTTTTTATATTGGGCCCGACAGCCGCCGAGCAAATGTCATCTTTGGTCGAATCGTCACTATCAGATTAGTCTTTCGACGCAACACAGGACCATCCCTTTTGACTTTACATAAAATCATGGTAAATCAGATAAAAAAGTACCCCCGAAAAGCCCAGCATATACCTGTTGAACGCATTAATTGCTCAATTTCATCCCTAACAGGTTAGCCGATTGATCATGCCACCGGATCGGCGGATGCCGGCTGCCGATCTTCCCGCACGGCACTGGTGATGGCGCCCAGCAGCGCGAACGCCGCCCCCACCAGAAAACCGACCCTCACGCCGTGCAGCAAGGCCGCATCGGCCGGCAAACGGTGGATCACCGTATAAAAGTGGCGGCCCAGCGCAACCACCGCGCTGCTGGCGGCGATGCCGAAGGCCATGCCCAGGTTGCGCATAGTAGCCAGCACGCTGCTGCCGACGCCCAGGTGATTGCGCGGCACGCTGCCCATCACCGCACTGTTGTTGGGTGACTGGAACAAACCGGTGCCGACCCCGACCAGGATTAGTGACGGAATGATGAGCGTCAGCTTTAATGTCGGCGTGACGATGGCGAGGGCGATCAGCCCGAGCACGACCACCAGTTCGCCGGCCACCGCGAGCAGCCGCGTGCCCAACCGATCAGATAAGGCGCCGCTGAGCGGGGCCAGCACCAGCACCGCCACCGGCAGACAGGCCATCGACAACCCCGCCCGCGCCGGCGACAACCGCAGCCCGTTCTCCAGCGCGAAGGGGGTGAGGAAGATGACGCAATATTGGCCCAGGTAATTCATCATGCTGGCGATGTTGGCGCCGGTGAACACCCTATTATGAAAGAGTGACAGCGTGAGCAGCGGTTCCGGATGCCGGCGTTCCACCATAATAAAAATGATGGCGGCCAGGATGCTCAATGCAAACAAGCCAAGCGTCAACGGAGCATCCCACCCCCAGCTCTCCGCCTGGGTGAGCGCCAGCATGAGCGACCCCAGCATGATCATCGCAAACAGCGCACCTTGTAGATCGAGCAGCCGGCTTTCCCGCGCCGCCAGCTCAGGCAGCGTGCGCCAGCACCACAATCCGCCGGCCAGCCCGATGGGTACATTAATAAAGAAGATGGCGCGCCAACCTATCAGGTTAGTGAGTAGACCGCCGATGCTGGGACCGGCGATGAGGCCGCAAGCGACGCCCATGCCTACCATGCCCAGCGCGCGCCCGCGCTCGGTCGCGGGAAAGAGGGCGGTGACGATGGCGGGGCCCAGCGCCATGATCATGCACGCGCCCACGCCCTGCGCGACGCGCGCGGCGATGAGCCAGCCGAATCCGGGCGCCAGCCCGCAGGCGATGGACGAAGCGACAAAGACGATGACGCCGGTGAGATAGACGCGGCGGAAGCCGAACAGATCGCCCAGCCGCCCCGCTGCGATGATCATGCTCCCGATCACCACCAGGTAGGCGAGCACCGCCCACGCCACCTGGCCGAGATTCACGTGAAATTCGTGTTGCAGCACCGGCAGCGCAACATTCAGCGCGCTGGCGTCGAGCGGTGTCATGACCAGGACTGTGATGATCGCCGCCAGGATCGACCAGCGGCGAGGATGTGCCTGCGCCTGTTGTGGTTTCATCGGCGGCAGTATAGCACAACCCGGGAAAGCGGTCATGGAAATGGCGTGAGGTCGAAATGCACAAATTGCGGTGATGATAACGATGTCATGACTAACAGGTAAGGTAACGGATGGCGTATTTGCAGAAAAGGTCACGCCTTGGTGGTAAATATAACAAAAAGGAGAGAAATACTAAATGGCTTTCCACACAAATATGCGCATGGTCAGCGGGCCTGAACTAGCAGCTTCTGCATCGGAGTCATCATGGAATTCCGCGGATTCGCCGCCATCCGGATAGCAGACCGGGGTGGCCGATCCGGCCACCCCGGTGGATGGTAACGTTAGAGCAGCGTGCCTTTGAGCTGCGAATAGTGCGAGCTGATGCGGCTCACGTAGTTCTGCGTCTCGCGGAACGGCGGGACGCCGCCGTAGCGGCGAACATTGCCCGGGCCGGCATTATACGCCGCCAGCGCGCTGCTGGTATTGCCCCCGAAGGTGTTCAGCATCTCATCGAGGTAACGCACCGTGGCGTCGACATTTTGCGCGATGTCGAATGGCTGGGTCACCCCCAGCGATCTGGCGGTGGCGGGCATCAGTTGCCCCAATCCTCGCGCGCCGACGGGCGAGACGGCTTGCGGATTGAAACCCGACTCCTGCGCGAGCACCGCGAAAACGAGCTTGGGGTCGACGCCGTATTTGCGGCTCCTGTCCACGACATTCTGCGCGATTTTGGTGGCATCGGCAGAGCTGACACTGCCATTAAACTGCCGGATCTTCTGCGCGTAGGCCCGCACCTGGTTGCTCACCGGCGCCGGTGCTGGAGCAGCCGCGACCGCAGGCTGCGCATTGGGCGTCGCGGCGTCAGGCTGCACGGCCACGGGTGTCGCGGTCTGCGGTTCTACGGCTTGCAGTTCCATAGGCGCCACCGGCGGCAGTACCTTTTCCGCCTGTGCCACGAAGGCCTTCGGTGAGATCGCTCTCGTGAACTGCTGATTCAACGTCGCTGCCCCCGGTTGCTGCGCGGCGACTGCCGGTGGCGCCGCGACTCCGTCTGTCGGCATTTCCGCCAGTTCGGTCAGCACGGCTCCCGCGTCTGGGATACGCGCCAGCACGCGAAGGTGGTCGCCTGCGGCTGAATCCTGGTCATGTGGCTCCGCCACCGTCACGGTCTCGCCTGATTTAAGCTTCAGCAGGTAGCCGGAATACGCACCGGATTGGGTTACGCCGTTGACTATACCGTTGACCACGCCGTCCAGCTCAACCACCTTGCCGGCGAGTGCCGGATATTGTGATGCGGCCGGTTGATCCGCCTGCAACACCGCAATCGGCTGTTGCGCGCGTGTCACCAGATAGTCCGCCTGGGTGGCTGCAAATGACGGCGTGACCAGCAGGCCGGCGCCCAGCAGCAAGCCCAGATGCAATTGTCGTAATCTCACGAGGCAGTATTCTCCTTTGGAATAATGTCCGCCGGACAACGACACCCCTGCGGGCGTATTATCCGGGAAATCAGAGTGGGAAATATGCGCGGGCGAGGAGCCCTTTTTTGTCCGGCGCAGCGTGAAGACAGGCAGTCCGCACGCACACATCGCGCAGTGGTTTCGTGTAATCCGTGCGATGATTGCGCATTATTCTTACGTGTGCCCGCATAATATCACATCTAACCTTAGAGTGCAAAATCATATTCGCCGAACACAGGTTCAATTAAAATATCTACAGGTAACACACAAGAAAATGTAAAGAATGTGATTATACATCCACATACGCTCATATTCTCATACCCCGCTACTCCCACGCACCCACACTCCGCGCTCCCCGTTCCTGCTCACAGGCCAGGAGCTCCGTTTTTATTTTCGTGCGCATCTCATCCTCTCGCTGGGGGGGGGAAGGATGCGGATAGAACGGACTCTTTGCCCACCGATCCCGCCCGCCGCCCGCAGTCCGCAACGT